>Ga0163144_10014936_pt1 | contig 16065 bp, 25 predicted proteins | sample OliLak19BULKMAT1_FD_123175 | JGI IMG/M metagenome (GOLD analysis project Ga0163144, IMG submission 123175) | Freshwater microbial mat bacterial communities from Lake Vanda, McMurdo Dry Valleys, Antarctica - Oligotrophic Lake LV.19.BULKMAT1 | ecosystem: Environmental > Aquatic > Freshwater >... | reverse complement strand
TTGGCAGATAAAATTGGCCAAAGTTCTAGAAGCACGGGCTTCTTTGCGGCTGATGGTGATGCACAGTCGAGTACTTTTGTACTTAGAAACACAACAACAAACGCAACTCCTACGAATGTATTTTTGGATGGCAGTGCAGCAAGACTTTCTATTGCGAGCGGAAAAGTATGGGCATTCAATATGCTCATAGTTGCCAAGGATACAGGCAATATGGATGGTGCAGGATACAGAGTCGTGGGTTGTATAAAAAATAACGGCGGCACTACTGCACTAGTAGGCACAGTTACAACTACCGTACTCGGCGAAGACCAAGCGGCATGGGATGTTGCAGTCACGGCTGATAACACAAATGATGCTCTGGACATTAAATGTACAGGTGCCGCTGCAAGAACAATTAGATGGGTAGCTTCAGTAAGTGTTGCAGAAGTGGGATAAAATATGAAATCATTTAATACATGGCTTGAAGATAAAGAATCTAGATCAAACGGTTCTCGTACTATTATTCTTAATTTTCTTCAAGATAGACTTAACATTGATGATCCAGAAACAATCATGCAAATGAATACAAAAGATATAGACGAAGATGTTATTGACGACCTTATGAAACGTGGTATAATAAGAACTACCAACCAAAGTATTTTTCAAAGAATTAAAAACGGAATAACAATGCAAGAATTAGTTGATTTACTTGCTGGAGATGAAGATGGCAGCAATATGCCAACTCCAAGTCAGGCAAGTCCTCCTATGGTTGCTCCTAACATACAACCAGTCCAGCGTTCATTCTAATTTAGCAGGCGGTCGTCTTAGAAGTGATAATCAAATACCAGCGTTCATTCTAATTTAGCAGGCGGTCGTCTTAGAAGTGATAATCAAATATAAATTATATCATTGTGATATTTTGATAGGTTTTTAAGAACGGTGACGAATTCTTTGAAATTTTATGTTTGAATTGTTACCGTCAATGTTGTATAATCTAAAGTAATTCTTATTAGGTTGAAATAAATAAACAAATTATGATTAATGATCTTATTCTAGTCAGACACGGCGAAAGCATGTACAATGTTTCCGCATCTAAAGCATTAGACAGTCGGTTGACACAAACTGGCATGTCACAAGTTTGCATTACCGCTAATTGGATAAAACAAGAAACAGAGATTGGAAAGGATTGGATTGGTTATACCAGTCCTTATTTAAGAGCAATTCAAACTGCTTCTATTTTTGGATTTGTAAATGATATTGATTTCATGGTTGATCCGGGTCCGAGAGAATATCATATTGTTAAAAACAAGCCAGAACTTGTTGAGGGAGGAATGAGGGTTAAAAATAGAAGTTACATGTTTAGAAACATGATGTGGAATGCAAAAGATTGGGATGATGAATATTGTTTTTATAAAAATGAGACTTTTGAAGAATTTGTAGATCGTTGTCAATCCTTTCTTTACAAACTGGAAAAAACTGAGTATAATAAATTCGTGGTGGTGTCTCATGGAGCTACATGCCTTGTTTTGAAGGAGTTGGCTTCTGGAACGCTTCCAGAAATGATTGTTGGACTTTATCAAAACAACGATAAACTTTGGGAAGATTCTACGAACATAAGCAATTCTAGCTTAACTTGGGTAAGCAATAAAGAAGTTAAGTGGAAATCAAAGGTAGTTTACAATGAAAAACAAGTTTTCGACATGGATTGAAAATCAATATCCTACTGGAAAAAGTCAAAAGGATAGGGTTGTAATTGTTATGCGTGGCATTCCGGGTAGCGGAAAAAGCTATACAGCAAAAGAAATGTTGAAAAAGCATGGTGGCGGGCATCCCCACGATCACATTTTTAGCACTGATGATTTTTGGACTCAAGATTTGCGTAATGAAATTCGAACCAAAACAGATGCAGGCGAAGACATCAACAAGCCTCATTATGATGAACTTGAAAAATCTACTTATAGAAAAAACTGGAATCATGAGCGATTAGGAGCAGCACATGGGTGGAATTTTAACAGATTCACAACTGCTGTAGATCAATGGATGACCCCTCTTATCGTTGACAACACAAATGTTTCTGCAAAAGAGATGAAGAGGTACATCGAATATGCTGAAAAGTCAGGATACACCGTTAATGTTCAGGAACCTCAATCGCAATGGTGGAAAGATCATGCTCATATGTTGCATGATAAACAGACGAATGGAACCGCTCTTGAAGACTTTGCAAGGTTTTTATCTGGACATCATCAAGGCATGACTAAAAAATATGGTGCAGGCGGAAATACTCATGGAGTTCCGATTGATGTAATTCGCAATATGATTAGGCGATGGCAACCGGGTTTGACGGCGGATGAAGTCATGGGCCGTACAGAAAAGGAAAAATAATGCTTGTCAATTTTCACAACCCCCATCCCGGTTTTAGTGGATGCTTATTTCCAATTCCTAAAATCATTAAAGAACTGGCCGATTCCATAGATGGAAAAACTATGGAGTTAGATGAAGTTTTAGAACAATTCAATGCATTGTCGAATAGCATCGACATGACGGTAAAAAAATGTAGCAATTCAATTATCTTGAAACAAGAACAAGAAGAACAAGATATGACTAATGTTTGGAGAATAATTTGTTTTGGGACATCTACAATTTAAGTGAATTGTTTTTTTTATTTAATATTTGTGGTATAATCCATACAGGATTAAATGAAAAAAGCAGTTATTAGATGTCAAAATGGTTACTCTTGGCTCAAAACGAACAGTGATGATGTCAGTCTTACTCTTTGGCGAGCTTTAAGATTTAGAGCAAAGAGCTACTATCATAGTCGTTTGTATAAACAAAAATTGTGGGATGGATTTGACGAATTCTTCAAAAAAGACAGCGGCAGGTTTTTAACTGGACTAATGCCAGAAGTTGAAGCTACGTTAAAACATTTGAATTGCGAATACACAATTCAAGACGAACGTAGTAATTATGAGTTTGCACACAAGCAAATCGACACCTCGTTTCTAGATCAATGGGTATCGACCACTAGTCAGGAAATGCAAGATAAATGGGCAGCAAGCGGTGGTATGCATGACTATCAGTCCGATTTAACCAATCAAGTTTTAAAACATAAAAGAGGAGTTATATTCGCTCCAACTTCGGCTGGCAAGAGTCTGATTATGGTTTTGATTTTGAAGTGTTTGAGAAATAACACCCCCACGTTGTTGCTTGGTAATAAAACATCTGTGGCAGATCAAAACTATACCGAATTAAAACAATGGGGGTTTAAAAATATAGGAAGATTGTATGATTCATACAACGAACCTCATATTATTACATGTGCTAATGTTCAATCTCTTCATAAAATAGAAAAAGTATTGCCGAAGATTGAGGTGTTAATTGTTGATGAAATCCATGAGATGATGTCTAAAGTTCCCAAGAAGTATTATGCCAAGATGAAATCTGCGTGCGTGCGTTTGGCCCTTAGTGCTACCCCTTTCAAATATGGTGGAACAGATAAGACTCAAAAGTTTTCAGTAAAAGGTTATTTTGGTCCAGTATTGAAAACTAAATCTGACGCCGCAAACGAGCATGGCGTTCTTACTACAAAAAACTTACAAGATAAGGGCATTTTATCAAAGGCTCATTGTACGTTTTGGCCAATTGATACACCTCAGATTCCTTATGATATTTATTTAGACGCTGTAACAAATGGAATACAAAATAATTGGCATTTTCATGATGTAATCAAGAGATTAGTCACTACCAAGTTAACAGGCAGAACTCTTATTCTTGTCGAAAGATTAGAACATGGAGATTATTTGAATTCTATACTTGAGAACTCTCTTTGGGTACAAGGAAAAGACAATCTAGAAACCAGAAGATATGTCATCAATGAATTGAAAACAGCAAAAGGAAACAAGGTTGGAATTGCTACTAAAGGAATATTCAACACTGCGATTAACGTTTATTTGCACAATTTGATTAACGCATCAGGTGGCAAAGCAGATCATCAAATTATTCAGATGTTTGGTAGAGGTCTTAGAGTAGCACCTGATAAAGACATGTTGGAATATCATGATTTTGTGTTTTCTATTAATGAATATTTAGAAAGCCATTCTCTTAGGCGTATTAAAATACTAAAAAAAGAAGGGCATATTGTTTGCGTCAAAGATAAAATTGATTTTTGATATATAACAATATGGGATTTAGAACGTTTTTAAACGAAGAAGCATCTTTAGAACAATTGATGTGGCCTTGGATTACCAAGGTTAAATCTTATGTTATGAATGGATTGAGAGCAGATCAAAGCACTTTGTCCTTGAGTTTTCCTAAAAATTATTCAATACTATTTTCTGATTTAAACTCAAATTCTGACGTTGCTACTACATCCATGAGGTTGGTGGCTCATGTTGTTTACGAAGGAGTTGCCAATGAACATCCTTACGGCAAAGGAGGATTGGCGGTTAAATCTTTGGGATCAGGATTTTCCGACACGCTTAACGCTCGCCAGTCGGTTAATTTTCAACGTAGTTTTAGTAGTTCTATAAAAAACATAGCATCAGAAATGGGCGAGATATTTGAACTTGAGTTGTTCCTGTTTTTTGTTGAAAAAGGACTTAATGCCGAAGGTTTTACACGAAGCGATGCTATAAACAAAATACAAGAGTTGATGACAAATATAACAAGAAAAACAACTTCTTCTGTGTTGCAAAATAACATCAATCAATTCATAAGCAAACATGCTGATAGCATGGGAGAGAGTATTTTTCAGAAAACAACATCACTGCTTAAATGTAAAGCTGATACAGTTAAATTTACAGGAGGATCAGGAGCATCAGGATTTTCCAATACCTATAGAAAAACTGCTGATTTGGTTCTTAGTTGCAGCACCGCAGATGGACGCAGTGAGTTAGGGTGGTCAAGTAAATTTACGTCTGAAACGATGATTACAATTGGCAGGTTTTTTACAAGTCAAATATATAAAATGTTGGGCGGAAAAGACAAAGAATTTGAAGATATAATAAAAACATCAGATCAAGAATACGTTAGAAATTACACATTAACAACAATTGAATCTCTTTTAAGAGATATGAGTCAAGATGAAATTGAATCGTTGATTAACAAGACAATGTTCGGATCAACTGCTGACAAATCAGGAGTTGGCGATACCCTTTTAGCTTTTAGAAATTATGTGAGAAATAAAGGTGATGCCGATTGGTCGGGAGGACTTAAATTAGACTTTAATATGGCCAGTAGAAAGGGAAAAAAGTTATCACTTAAGACAGATTCAAAAATACAAATAAACCGCACCAAGCTGTACGTGTCTTTAAATATAAAAGTTCCAGATGGTTCATGGAATGGCACGACAATAAAATTCGAACCTACAAAAGACAATTCTGTAAATATTAAAATGAATAATTTAACATCTACAGGAAGAAACAATTAATCAACATTGCCTGTTAAATCTTGCAGTAATTCTTGTTGTTGTTCTGGTGATCCATAAAAACCTATTTCGTAGTAGATTGCATCAAGAATATCTAATAAAGTGAAATCATAGATAGCTGGAATTTTGTTAAAAATACGATGTGACTTGCTGATGAAATCTATATCGCAATCTGTATCTAATTTGACAGGAAGGTGCCTAATCGTCTCAATTGGCATTCCTAATAACGATTGTTTTGACGATGTTGGTCTTTTCAATTCTGGTTTTGAATCGTAATGCTCAACTTCAGCTAAGCTCAACTTTCTTTACAGTGAAATCATGTGGGAACCACCGAGAGGTATATCTATAAATAATCCTAAGTTTTTATTATCCGTTACTTTTGGATTTGTATAAATTTTAGCAAACAACAAATCAGGATTAGGAACGGCATTTGCCTTGAAAGCATTTAGATGAAAATTATTTATATCTATTCCTGAAAAATGTGTAATAAATTCTTTCATCAGATCATCCTTTTCGACCACTTTAAAAACATCTTCTAATGTAACATTTTCTCCAATGCTACATGGTTGAAACAGACATCCTATGGGATTATCGACTTCATTTCCAAACACATCACACAAGCCATTCTTTGTTAAGAATGATGGTTCATGTCTTAAAAATTTGTGAAAAAGAGTTTTACAAATATCGTACAAAGAATAACCAAAATAGCCTTCGCATATTTTTTTTCCATCTTGAAATAGACTTGAATGTTTATTGAGAACCAATTTGGAATCTAAAGAAACTTTAGTTATATCAAAAGTAGGTTCAATTGAAATGTTTTTTTCATTTACACAAATGTTTCTTTCAATAGACAATATATCTACCGCATCTAGGTCCGGCCCGTCTTTGTCATAATCTTCGGTTAGCATCACAACATCAAAATCACTGCTTCCCGTCATTATCGAAACGAAACAATCGAATTCAGGATCGCTCTTGATGATTTCAATTAATTTTCCAAATGTGAAATCAGATGCTATTTCACATGAGTTTCTCAACTCGCTCCAAATTGTCCAAATCTTTGGTTTATTTTCTGTGTATTTTCTATTAATGCCAGACCATGAATATAACTTCACTCCATCTGAAGTTAGCTTTATAAGATCGCTCATGTGATTCTTTCTTGTTTCTTGTTTCTTATTTGTAGTTCGTACTGCGGTTATCGCTTTATCTTCCAAGTATATCCAGCAGCGGGAACCCAATCGTTTTCGGAAGGTCCAGAAATAACATGCGGATAGTCTGGGTGTTCTTGTCCGGGAACCCATATAACATCATGCGGACCTTTTGGATTTAGTGCCCAACTATATCCTGCATTTGGAACCCAAGTTCCTTCTTTTGATCCAGCAGATACTGGATATTCAGGGTGTTGTTGCCCCTCTTCCCATGTTACTTTAAATGTTTCTGGAATGGAGGTTACAGTTACGATTTCATCTTTTGACATTTCAAAATTCCTTTAGTCTGTATACGCAATGTAGCGTTGCATCTGCCTTGTAAAGATCAGCAATGGCCAAAAGGGGACTTGAACCCCTACGCCTTTCGGCACCAGAACCTAAATCTGGCGTGTCTGCCAATTCCACCATTCAGCCTGTGTTTTATATATCACATGAAACCCATATAAAGTTACTTCTCGACAAAGTTAAAAACACACCTGTCGGTTCCGATGGCGACTTCCAAAACCTTGGCCTCATGTACCTGTCCCGAAGTCTGAGTCCACTTGCAGTCGTTTCTAATACTAATGGAACAAACTTCCATGTTTGTTTTTTCACAAACCACATCTACCGTGCGTTCAGAATATTCAGGCAGACGATCACTATCTTCAATGCGACATGGACCAATCATTTCAGATATCATGTTTTTCACAGCAGGAATAACCGCCTTGCTGTAATCGTTCGCTGTATTTACTGCATATGCACATTGGAATTCCAACTGATAGAATTCTTTCAGTCGCATATTTTTAGTGACCTGATCCTGCTCACGTCGGAAACTCTTGCCGTGCTGCCAAATACACAGCGGCATTCTCATTTTTTTCTCGGTGTGTTCCAGAAGCCAGTGGAAATAGCGGTAACTCCCCATTGTGGTTTCTGGTCGCAATACCAGATCATCCACGGCAAAGTAATCAGCAGGAGTGTAGCTATTGTTTATAAATTCCACAGGCGTTAGCAGCGGAGCTTCGACCTGTATCATCTCAAACGCACGGTTTTCAATTTTCAAAACGGTATGAATACCGTCAACGAAGTGAGTCGCCAGCATGTTTCGTAGGCGAATTTCCCTCTCTGTCCAGAAAACCAAGCCGTTTTTGTTGTAAAGCGTGTCCATTTTGTTTCCTAATGTCATTGATCCGTTTTGCGACCACACATTATACGCAATTTTTATTCAATGATTTTGTAATTGTTAAACGTCTTTTTATAAAGTAGGCTCTAAAGCTCGTTGTAATTTTCCAAGAGCATTGTTTTGCACTTGACGAACTCTCTCTTTGGTTAACTCTATCATTTCTCCGATTTCTCCAAGAGTGTGTTCTTTATTTGTTTTGATGTTGTATTCTAAAAACCGTTTTTTAATTACAAACAATTCGTCGTCGTTAAGGTTTGCGGTGTTGTGTTTCAAAGTGTGTTGCATGTCAGCAATATACATTGCTTTATCAGAATCATATTCAACAGGGTCTTCAAATGGTAGCAATTCTCCGTTTTTATTGAACAATGTCCTAAAAATTCCATCTCTCTTGTCGTTCTTTATTGATGTTCGTTGAAAAGATTTTACAATTCCTCTACAAGCATAAGTCGAAAACTTAAATCCTCTGCCTGCCTCAAAGCGATCAACGGTTTTCATCAAGACATTGAAAGCTTCAGCTATGATTTCGTCACTATTTTTTCTGTCTATGTAACGATATCTCTTTGCCATTGATAATACTAATCCCAAATTTGCAACAATAATGGTATCTCTTACATCCTTTGCTAAATTTCCCCACTTGATGGCTTCTTGACATTCCTTTACAGTTAACATCCTGAATCTTGCAGGCATAATATTTGGATTTGCTTTAAACTTGGCGTAATCAAATTGTAAAAACAACGCTCGCTCTTCAGATGAAGTTAGGATAAATTTTTTAGCTGAATTCTCGGCATTTTTTATTTTATCAACATCTCGCAGAGTGTCTTTACTGAAAAGTAGATTCCAAGCTATTTGGACTTCTTCACGCTGGAATGTAATTATAGGTTTGTCGAATATTTTATGCTTGGCAAGCGGCTGGTAAAACGAATCGTCGTCATACCATCGCCAATCCATGCGAAAAAGTTTTTTTATAGAATCCTTGTTAACATGTAGGATTTTAGGTATGTTTCCATCCATTGTTTCAAGAATTTCTGCGGTAGGGACAGCCGGGTTGTATTTTGTTACTGTCATGTTTCCTTTTGTCGTTAATCTGTTTGCAGACTCACTTACTATACCAATGTTTTTGAAAAAAGTAAAGTCATTTCAACCCACAGAGGATTCATCAGTGAGCAATTCTTGTGTGAATCTATTCCACCGAGCACCGCAATCTGGACATTGCCATACAGAAACGCCATCGTAATGAAGATGCTCAACCCCAAGCAGTCGGGACCAACGACGAGGTTCTTCGTAGGATGCATTAATGTGTTCCCGAAACGCTTCTTCTGTATAGCTGCCTTTCCACCAATCTTGGGATAACAGGGATTCTACAATGTCCCCGCCATCCCATGATGCGTTGCACACAGGACATGACATTAATCGATCTATATTGGTTGGTTTATTCATATTTTTTTAAATGGCCCTGATGGGAATTGAACCCACACGACCCTTGCGGGTCAACGGATTTTAAGTCCGTTGCGTCTGCCAATTTCGCCACAGGGCCAACTAACGTTTCCATATTGTTAAACAATCATGAATTGTATACCACTGAGGTATTACAACCCTTTTGTTTAATGTAAAGTTGTCATTAAGATATTCCCAAAAATCATCATTTCCAGTGCATCCTCTTTCTTCGCCTATTACCGCTATTGTACTTCCTTTGTATTGTCTTGCATAATTATATGCCATTGGTTCTGCGTAAGGAGGCCAACATAAAAACAAGGCTCTATGAGAATTGTTTTTCACAACACCACTCAAAGCATAATCTACAGGATGCCACACATTTGAAGGAATAATATCAAATGCAATAATGTCTCCACCCGCATTTTTAACTAAGTTCGCCCAATACCCTTTTCCTGCACCCATTTCAACAATAGGACCAAGAGAAACCAATGACTCAATTGCCTCTTGATTGGGAATGGCCCACGAATAAATTTCAGTCATTTGATCTCTTAAAAGCCACCTAGCCATTGTTTCTGAAATGTAGTCATACGACCATTGCTCTCTGCCATCATGTGCAAATTTATATATTGACAAAAGCGGATTTGCGACTTTCTTTAACAGCACACTCATAAGATGATCCTATTTTTTCATACAAATCTTCAGTGCCGAACCCAATCAAAGACATTCCTGTTTTTTGAAATTCTTCTGCTTTCAAATGACAAATAACACAAAGCGTAATCCCGTTTTCCTTAACGTATCCACCGTTTTCTATTTTGTTTCTATCTGTAATGTGATGAGCATCTAATTCGCTTTCAGCATATTTTTCATCTGATTTTTTGCCGCAACATAAACATGAATAGTTGTCACGTTTGAACACAATGGTACGAAAATTTTTTCTAATTGTTTTCTTTTTACTCATCGATCATATGCCAATTGTAATCGTTTTGCAATTTCGTCCATGTTGTTTCCATCACACCTAATGACGTTGGGATGATCGAAGTTTTTGTTGTACGAGTGCGCAGGCATAATTCCCAAACCACGAGGACGCCATTTTAACCATCTTAACATGTAATCTGGGTAGTCGTCAACTAGCACACGACCGTATATCAATCCTTTGTCCAAAGTAACCGTGATTCCGCTTCTGTTCATTAAACCATTTTCTTTGCACCATTCTAGTTTTTCACCCCAAGCAGAAGGAGTGTTTCTTGGTCCTTTTGTTAAGACATGTGTGGTAAATCCAGTTTTTACACATATGTCATAAATTTTAAATCCCAATTCTAGTCTTGGGAGCCTAAGCCACCATCCCTGTTGTCGCTTAATTAAATCCATTCGATTTTCTATGCACTTCGGCGTATTGTGGAAGTCTTCACAAACAGGATCACTAGGCATTGCAAGAGAAAGGAGATCATGTTGCATCTGCCCAATGTAATCTGTAAGAGTCCCATCCATATCAAATAAAGCTATTTTTTCATGTTCCATATAGTCACCACTCTGTTTTGCTGTTTCCATCGTATTTATTAGCAAGATTTTCTATTAAAAGCATGTTTGCCAAGTTTTCTCCATCAACATAAACATCTGCTACTATTCTGAAATACTTATCTCTTTCCATGTTTAATAATTTGATTTCTTTGGCACTTTCAAGCTTTTTTTTGGAAAAATCCCTCGCCCGTAGGGCGAGGGATTTGTGTTCCTTGTCTTTCAGTTCTGGAGTATCGATTCCACGTATTCTAATTAAAATATGGTTTCCGACAATATCTGGATAACCATCAATGTTTACCTTAAACGTGTCGCCGTCATAGACTGAGACTAAAGTAATTTTTATGTCGCTCGAACGAGCGTGGCTAATTGCAAGCCCTATTGCAACACCTGATGTTGTTGCTAATGAAAGAACAATGATTGTAATATATTTATTATTCAAAACATTCATTCGTGTTTTTTGAAAGGAAGCAGAACTAGTTCACCTTCCCACAAGATGGTGGTTTCGTTTAAGCCATCTTCGTTGTAAACAATTGATTCTATATCGATGTTTACGGTTAGGCTACCTATATCAAGCGGAGCATCTGTATTGAGATGTTTAGCAACAACATCGGTCATTTTGTCATCAAGTCCAACGTTGAATGTAGTCTGGAAAAAACTATGATTTAATCCATTTGTTCCAGCATCTGAATCATCATCTAAAATTGCAAATCGAGAGATTTTATCTTGATTTTTCATTAACCATACTTGTATTTCAGTCGATCTTTCGCCGCCAATTATTTCTACAGTACAACTGTTTAATTTAAGTCCGTGATCTGCTAATTTGTTTTTTACTATTTTCAAAGAATTGGGTAAAACTCTCCACGTTGAGGAAAGTACAATCTCAGCTTTGGTTGCTTCTATGATTCTTTTTAATCTTACCAGCATATCATGACCAATGATGTCATGTCCATATTCGATTAAAAGCTCACGATTATTCATTACACCATCAATGTCTAGAAATAAAACTTTCATTTGATCTTTCTTGCCTCGCCAATTGTTGGCATTTTTGTTTGTATTTTTCTTGGATTTCTGCTTTCGGTTACAAGATAAATATATTCTTGCAATGATTTAGCCAATAGCCTTGGGCGTCTGCTTTTCCATTTTTTACCAGACAAACCAATGCCTTCATAAACAAAATTTCCAGTTCTTGGATCGGGAACACGTTTAAAAATGACAGCTACATCACCATTTGAAGAAGCACACACTGTTCCTGTTAAGTCCATGAATCCCATTATACTTAAACCGCACGCTAAATGTTACAAATATGACGCAAAACCAAGATTTCTTTGTTGTGCCCATTTGCGTAAGTTGGCCATATCAATCATCTTAGGTTCTTTATTGTAATCTGATCTGATCGACACGATTTGCCTCATTACAATGTTCACTTCAACGGTTAATCTTTTTTCTATTCCAACGGTAGTCAGTATGGAGTAAGAGTAAATCGCTGAACGGTAATTGTTACAAGAATGTCCATAACTGGAAACGCAATTATGCATTGCCTTTCCTTCTTTCTGCAAATCTGAAGATGATAGCAATTCTTTGACAATGTGGATTTTCTTGTTTTTTTCATTTCCTTCTTCCCATTCCATTCCGTTAATACCACAAGTTTTCCATGCCAAACTTTGTTGATTGCCTTTCTTGTTTAAATCCTTATGCCAACGTTCAACTTGGCTTAAAAGCGTTTCTGGATTTCGTCTATGCATTGACAATCCGGGCTGAGGCGGTCCCAAGTTGATGATTCTTCCATCGACTGCTATGTTTCCAATTGGGGTATATTTTTGATTGTAAATATAATCAACAATAGGACCATATTGGTTAGTATCAAGCATTGGATTGTTAATGAAAAATTGAATTACTGAAACCCAAAAGATTTCGGACAAGAACAATTCTTCTACAAGTTTAGTTCCAAGGACGCCATGACAAACTCTTTCGTTTCCGCACATTCCGTGAATTTGCGCCCATCGAAAGGCTTGTTCGATGTTGTAATTGTTAGGAGCTTGAACAAATTGATGTGCCATTTTTTTTGTTAATTCGATTGGCAATCCCATTTGTTTTCTAATGTTTTCACCCTTACCAATGTTTATGAACCAATAAATTTGAGTGTTTTTTCTGTCAGGATTAAACCAAACGTTATTCATAAACGCAGGGATATCATATTTTGCGAACAAATGTCGGATAATAGAGGAAAATTGTCTGTCGGGATTTTTGGTGTTGCACACCCAATCTTCTGGTTGTCGAATCCATTTGTCGGAAAATTTAGCCACTTTTTCAAGAGCACGAAAATAACTATTTTCTTCATCTCTGCGATTTTGGAAAGGCTTTCTGGTAAGATCAAGCAGTTTGGTGTTAATCAAAGCTACGATTAAACGACCGTGATCTCCGTTCGCTTGAAGTAGTTCGCTTCTTGCAATCTTTGTTTTTTCGTTGTGTTTTTTGAGCGCATTTTCGCCAACCGCAAAAACAACAAGAGACTCCCTTTTGTTGGCGAGTTTCTTGCGTTGGTCTTCTTGGCGAAGTTCGATAGACCTTTTCAGAGTTTCTTTTTTTCGACTGCCCATCTAATGATTTTACTCAAATTTTTCAGACTTGTAAACTAAACTCTTTTGATTCCCACGTTGCCCTTGCCCTTGTTGGCGAGCCAGTCTTTGTTCGTTTTGGCCCATTCTTTTAGCCATTCTTTTCTAACTTTATATTCTCTTCCATAGATAACGGTTCTTAGTCTTTTTTTCAAGACCTCTTTTCTAATGGTTTCTGTGGTACAATTGTACATCTTAGCAATTTCGCTTATGTTAAAAAATCTCATTTTTTCATTGGGAATCTCATTTGGTTCCAATGATTCTTTAATCATTTCCCACAAGCGCCGTGCGTTTTTAATTCCTAGATTTTTATATTCGAAAAAAGTCTCTCTTTTCTTTAGTCCCAATGTTTTTATTACGATGCTATCTGGTTGTTCGTTAACATAATGATCTTCAAGAGCCATACGTTGTTGAGGAGGTAAAAATTTCATAACCAACCTGATTTGTTTGTAATCTAAGCTTTCTTCTGGCTCTGGGTCAAGAGCAATTTTAATTTGTTTGGCAAATGTGTTTTCTAGTTGTTTAGCATCTACGGTTTTCCATCTTGCCCACACACATCTAAAGTGTGTTTTTAATTCGTTTGATGCTATTTTAAAAAACCAAGATTTGAAATTTTCGCCATTAAAACGTTCTAAATATTTTATGGTTTTTAAAATTGTTTCGTTGATTACGTCTTCTGTATCATGATGGTTGTTTAATCTTTTGTACAACCAACCATATGTTGCATTGTAATAACGAGCGATTAAAAGAAGTAAATCATTTGCTTGGGAATCAGGGCTACCTGAATCAGTTTCTAGTTTTTTATTTATCCACATCGGCGTCATAGTTGTTACAATGAATTTTGAATGGACCTCTTAGGCTTCCCTTGCCAGTTCGTCTGTACCAGCGAAGATACCCCATATTACTTAGATCGCATCCAATTGCACGTCTTATTTCTGCTGTTGGGGCGATAAAAGCCAATCTGATCTCAATGTCTTTTCTGGGTTCTGGAAGGAACCCCAGAATAGGTTCGATTTCTTTCGGGTCGAGTTCCTTCACTATACCACACCATGCGTAATCTTCCGTATGATTTTTACCTTCGGAGAAAACTCGTAATTCAAAATTAATACCTTCAATCGGAGTTATGCTTGTGGTATGAAATTTAGATGTCATACATTTATTTAGCATGGGATGGTGATTATAAGTTGTGGTAAATCTGGTTTTTAGAAAAATTATGGAAATGGCAATTCTGGGATAATCATCATTAAAGGTGGATATCCAGCAAGCAGATATAAGTCTTTCCAGTAATCTGTTGATTTGCCAGTTCCTCCGCAAAAATCGCATTTTCCAGCAGGTCCGAGCAACCAAGACAATCTACCTTTTCCATCGCACAGATAGCAGTAATCTCGCATATCCTGTGCATGTAAATCACTAGTGAAATTCCATGCGTTTTCAATTGTTTTATTTTTACAATACCTTATAAATCCTCCTGACGGGTCTGCAAAAATTATTTCAGTTTCTGAATATCCTATTGCAATCATGTAATGCCACATTTGTTTGCCGCTGCGAACAAGAAGGATAGGTGGTCTTTTTTGATCTATGTAATATTTTAATTTATTTAAATTACCAATTACATAACTTGCAGGCAACCCAAAATGGTTTAGTGTATTTTTCAATACATCAGGGAGCGTGCCACCAATGTGTATTTCTTTGTTGTTTATCTTCCCCTTGTACCAGTCCGTTAATGCAACTTTTCTTAAGTCGTCTAAAGATATAATGATGCCATACCTTTCCAGCAACATTTTAGCACTAGTCGGTCCGCATGTAACATTATCTGGTTGTTCATGAAGCGGAAAATCTTCTATTAGATTGCTTAATTGATGTATATGAAATAAATTGTTTTTAACAATTCGAAATATGGACAGCGATAAAACAGCCGTTATAACGATGTAAAATATTTTTTTTCTCATAGCACTCCTTGCTATGACTATTTAGATGTGATGTCAACATATTGCCAAATCAAACGGATGGAGTGGGAGTCGAACCCACAAGGCTTTTTACGCTCGTCTGTTTTCGAAACAGGTGCCGTCGCCAATCGGCTAGTCCATCCAAAAACGAATAAGAAGGTAGGACTCGAACCTACGCTAGTCCCGGCCCTTCGTCTTTCGACTCACTGGCCATCGATTCCAACTTCTCATTTAAGGGAAACTTCTTATTCGTTTTAATCTGTTGGTCTACGCCATGTTTGGTGACCTTTGTATGGGAAATTAGCTGGTTCATCTTTGTTGTTATGAACTGTCTTCTTGATGACATACATACCAGTTTTGTGTCTTATAGACGGAAGAAGAGAATTGTTGTACCATTGAATGATGTGATCTATATTTTCTTTATCTAAATTATCCCAAGTTATTTTTGTTTGTTTAAATTGATACCAATCTTCATCTGAAAGCAATCCAATCAAATTATTTAATGAATCGATTGGATTTGATTCCAATTTGCGTTTAACTTTATATTTGAATCTCCAATAATAGTCATTTTTGTCTGCTTGATGAGAATAGTGAGTGGCAAGTTTATCAAATAGAAACGCTAAATTTTTAAGTAATTCTGGTGGAAAATCTTTAACTTGAGATTCATTTAATCGTTCTACAGACCATTGTTTGAAGTTTTTCATATATTATTTAGATTTAAAATAACAAAAACTATAGGAGAATGCGGGATTCGAACCCACGGTGCTATTAAGCAGATGCTCTTCAC
>Ga0163144_10014935_pt1 | contig 16067 bp, 15 predicted proteins | sample OliLak19BULKMAT1_FD_123175 | JGI IMG/M metagenome (GOLD analysis project Ga0163144, IMG submission 123175) | Freshwater microbial mat bacterial communities from Lake Vanda, McMurdo Dry Valleys, Antarctica - Oligotrophic Lake LV.19.BULKMAT1 | ecosystem: Environmental > Aquatic > Freshwater >... | reverse complement strand
GGCTCAAGGCCTCTTAGGGCCTGCCGGGACCGAAGATCAGGCCCTGCATGTAAGGGGTGCTTTTGCCCGAAGCGTCGAGGTTCAGCAGCCGCGCGTAGGCGACGCGCGCGTCCGAGACGCCGAGCACCCCGAGGATCGCGTCGTTGGCGAGGTTTAAGCGCATGAAGTTGACCTCTTCTCGATCGGAACGGCTCGACATTTCCATGGCGGCGACGTCGATGGTCAGGCGGCCACCCAGGGAGGCCAAGGTCGCGGCCTGCTCCGGCGTCGCCTTGTATGAAACGGTCTGCTCGATAACCCCCAGGTCCTCGTCATGGGCGCCCGCATAGCGGCGGGGCAGGTCGCGCACGATGGTGCGTTTCCAGGGGCCGTTGCCGTGCCATATCATGCGGCTCATACCGACCACGTCGGGGGCACCATAGCGCGTCATCATCAGGCGCGCCGCCAGGCGGGGCCGCTCCGCCCAGCCGGCGGACACCCGTTCAGCCAGGTCACGGCGGCTACCGGCGCCCGAAGCGGGGTCCCCTGCGGACGTTTTCACCCCCGGGGCGCACCCCGCCGCGGCCCAGAGCAACGTCGCCGCCATCACGAAAGTCGATTGAGTATTCATGACCTCAGTGTAGCCTCCGAGGCCCGGGATCGCCTCTAAACTTTCGTCAAATAAAAGCCAAAAAATAGGCCATTGATACAGGTCAATTCACCCCCCCTGCCGTCGTGCTAGAATGGGATATGGTCAACATCAAACACGCCAAGCTCAAAGCCTGGGTCGATGAAGTCGCCCAGATCTGCACTCCGGACGCCGTCGTATGGGTCGACGGCTCCGAAGCCGAGAAAAACAGGCTCGAGAAGCGCGGTGTCGCGCGCGGCCAGCTGATCCCCCTCGATGAGGAGAAGTTCCCCGGCTGCTTCTACAGCCGCTCGAAAGCCAACGACGTCGCCCGCACCGAGCACTTGACCTACATCTGCACGAAGGACAAGGAAGCGGTCGGCCCGACGAACAACTGGATGGCGCCCGAGGAGGGCTACGCGAAGGCTCGCGAGATCCTCAAAGGCTCGATGAAGGGCCACACGCTCTACGTCATCCCCTTCTCGATGGGCCCCGTCGGGTCCCCGTTCTCGAAGATCGGCGTGGAGCTCACCGACAGCATCTACGTCGTCTTGAACATGCGCATCATGACCCGCATCGGCACTGAAGTCCTCGAGCAGCTCGGCACGGACGGCGAATTCGTGAAGTGCCTCCATTCGAAGGCCGACCTCGATGTGAACAAGCGGATGATTCTGCATTTCCCCGAGGACAACACGATCTGGTCCGTGGGCTCGGCGTACGGCGGCAACGCTCTGCTCGGCAAGAAATGCCTCGCGCTGCGCATCGCGTCCTGGCAGGCGCGCAAGGAAGGCTGGATGGCGGAGCACATGCTCATCCTTGGCATCGAGCAGAACGGCAAGACCGAGTACGTCGTCGCCGCCTTCCCGTCGGCCTGTGGTAAAACAAATTTGGCCATGCTCATTCCGCCCGAAGGGTTAAAAGGAAAGGGCTACAAAATCTGGACCGTCGGCGACGACATCGCCTGGCTGCGCGTCGGCCCCGACGGCCGCCTGTGGGCCTGCAACCCCGAGGCCGGCTTTTTCGGCGTCGCGGTGGGCACGAATTCGAAGTCGAACCCCTCGGCCATCAAGACCGTTCAGAAGAACACCATCTTCACGAATGTGCTCCTCGGCGACGACCTGTCCGTCTGGTGGGAGGACGGCGAGGGCGCTCCCCCCGCCTCCGGCACCAACTGGGAAGGCAAGGCCTGGAAGCCCGACTTCAAGGACAAGGACGGCAAGCCCCTGCTGGGCGCGCACCCGAACAGCCGCTTCACCGCGCCCGCGGGCCAGTGCCCGTCGATCGCGCCGAACTGGGAAGACCCCAAGGGCGTTCCGATCTCCGCCGTGATCTTCGGCGGGCGCCGCGAGCGCCTGGCCCCCCTCGTGTTCGAGTCGCTCAACTGGAACCACGGCGTCTACGTGGGTGCCACCGTCGCGTCCGAACGCACCGCCGCCGCGATGGGCACGGTCGGCGAGGTCCGCCGCGACCCGATGGCCATGCTCCCCTTCTGCGGCTACAACATGGGAGACTATTTCGCTCATTGGCTCGAGATGGGCGCGAAGATCCCGAACCCGCCCAAAATCTTCCACGTGAACTGGTTCCGTAAGGACTCGAGGGGCAAGTTCCTGTGGCCCGGCTACGGCGAGAACCTCCGCGTCGTCGAATGGATCCTCGCGCGCGCGCGCGGAGAGGGCAAGGCCGTCAAGACTCCCATCGGCTGGCTGCCCTCGAAGGACGCGCTCGACCTCTCCGGGCTGAACCTGCCCGCCGAGGCGCTCGACTTGCTCCTGTCGGTCAAGCCCGAGGAATGGACGGCCGAGCTCGACGGCGTGAAGACCTTCTTCGAGAATTTCGGCGCCAAGCTCCCCAAGGAGCTCTGGAATCAGTTCAACGCGCTGAAGGACCGGCTCAAGACGAAAGTGGGCGTATAACCGGCTCGCTCAGGCAGCCCGCGCTGACTTCATGCACGAAATCGACATCGTAGGCTTCATCGCCGAGCTCCTCGTCATTCTCTTCAGCGCCAAGCTGTTCGGGGAGCTTGCCGAGCGCCTGGGCCAGCCCGCCGTCCTCGGCGAACTGATCGGCGGAGTCGTCCTCGGCACGGGCTTCCTCGCCTTCTTTCATCTAAACGATCCCGCGCTCGTCCTCATGTCCGAGGTCGGCGTGATCCTACTTCTGTTCGAGACGGGCATCCATTGCGACCTGGACCAGCTCCTCAAGGCCGGGCCCACGGCCTCAGGCGTCGCGGCGCTCGGTGTCGTCGTCCCCTTCGTCCTCGGCTGGGGCCTGATGACGGCGCTCGGCTACGGCGGGATGCAGGCGGTGTTCGTCGGGGCCGCGCTGACCGCGACCAGCGTCGGCATCACCGCGCGCGTACTGTCCGACATGGGCAAGCTTCATCTGCCGGAAGCGCAGATCGTCCTCGGCGCCGCGGTTATCGACGACGTCATGGGCATCATCATCCTCTCCGCGGTGCAGGGCATCGCGTCCTCCGGTTCCCTGCAGTGGGGCGGGGTCGTCAAGACGATCCTGTTGTCCGCCGGGTTCCTGGCCGCAGCACTTTGGCTCGGCCCCTATTTGTCCACGGCGCTCATCAAGATCGTGCACCGCATGCGCGTGCGCGGCGTGCTCGTGGGGCTTGCCGTCTCCTTCGCCTTCGCGATGGCGCTCGCGGCCCATTCCGTGGGCACGGCGATGATCGTCGGCGCCTTCACCGCCGGCATCCTGCTCGCGCGCACCGACAAGAAGGAGGACATCGACCAGACCATCCGCCCCGTGGTGGACGTCTTCGCGCCCGTGTTCTTCGTCATGGTCGGCGCGAAGGTGGACCTCGCGGTCTTCAATCCGTCCACCGCCGAGAACCGCGCGGTCCTCGGGCTCGCAGGGCTCCTCATTCTCGCGGCCGTCGCGGGCAAGATCGTCAGCGCGCTGGCGGTGCGCGACAGGTCGCTCAATCGCTGGGCCATCGGCTACGGCATGATCCCACGCGGCGAGGTCGGCCTTATCTTCGCACAGATCGGGCTCTCGGCGGGCATCGTCACCCCGTCGCTCTACGCCGCCGTCGTCGCGATGGTGATCGTCACCACCTTCCTGGCCCCGCCGCTGCTTAAAAAGTCTTTAGCCACAGCGCGCTGACGATCAGGCCGGGGGCCGCTTCCACCGTCGCGAACTCGCGAAAACCGACGCGCTCCCAAAACGGCCTCGCGGTCGGCCCGCACACGACGTGCGCCGAGCCGACGCCCGCCTTGCGCAGCTCGGCGAAGAAAGCGCCGAGGAGCGCCCGGCCGGCTCCCGCGCGCCGCAGGCCGGCAGCGACGTTCAAATGCAGGTGCGCCGGATGCTCAGACCACAGCTTGAGCCGGGTCTCGAGCGTGAACAGCTCTCGCGAGTCCGGCTGCTGATTGAACACCCGCCTCTTCTCCTTCTCGAACGCCAAGGAATCCGGACAGCCGGTCAGGTAACCAACAACCTTACCGTCGAGGACCGCGACGAAGGTCCAGTCGGGCCGCAGCTCCCGGTACGGGCCGATCCAATGCTCGCCGAAGGGTCCGCGCTCCTCGTCGTCGACCGGATTTCCCTGCCGTCCGGTGTCTTCGCATAAATGCGCGACGGCGGGCCAGTCCGTCGCCCCCGCGCGGCGGATCTCAGGCGTCATCGCAGCCCGGCCAGCTTCTCAGCGACGAAGGCTGGGCCGATGAGGGCATGCGTCAGATTGTCGAGCAAGGCCGGGCTGTTCTTCTCGTGGACCTTATGGCCGTAGATCTGAAAGATCCAGCCGACGACAAACGCCGCGTGGGCGATCCACATCGGCGTGAACGAGGCCGCCGCCGCGCTCGCCGCGATGAAGCCCGTCATGATCCAGCCCACCTTCCGGTCCCACATGAAGTAGACGGGGAGGGCCAGCGCCGCGAGAGGGAAGGGCGAGCCGATCTGGGTCCATTTCACGAGGGCGAACACGATCAGCGGGATGCCGATCGAGTGCGCGCGCTGGTTGCCCGGGGTCAGGTGGTAGCTCGCGTAATCCCCCATGAGCCGCGCGTAATCGAACATTTACGCGCAGGCCGCCAACGTTCGCTCGAGCCGGGTCTCGAGCTCCTTCGACGCGGGCGCGTCCTTGATGCCGCCCAGATTGATGCGTACGTTCTCCGCGGCGCACAGCGCCGCGGCCTTGAGCAGATGGATCGCGCAGTTGATGTCCGAGGCCACGGCCGCGCCCGCCAGCGGCGCCGCCTGCCGCGCGACCGCGAGCGCCCCCGCCGAAATCTGCGCCGTCTTCAGCGGCACCTCGGCCGCGTGCATCAGCGCCGCCTGCATCCGCGCCGGCCGCGAGGCGTCATCCTTCGGCAGCGACATCGCCTCCATGAACCGGTCGAAGGCCTTGGCGTCCTCCGCCGCGAGCAGATCGAGCGTGGCCCGCAGCTCGCCGAGAGCCTTGTGCGCCGAGGCGAGCGCGGGGCGCTTGGCCTCGTCGAGCTTCTTCGACTTGAGCGTGATGCCGATCGCCATCTCGCCCAGGCCGCAGCCCATGGCCCCCGAGATCGCCGCCGCCGAGCCGCCGCCGGGCGTAGCATCCGTGTTCGACATGGCCTCCGCGACGAGCCGGCCCGCCGCCATCCAGTCCATCCCCCCGCCGAGCGCGCCGACCGCCTCCAGGCGATTTTCCAGAATTTGGACGTCCGGGTTGAAGTTCTCGAGCTGCAACGTCTCGAGGGCGAAGTCCACCAGCGCCTGCCGCGGCAGGAGCCCCACGATCTCGGTGGTCTTGATCTTGGCCTTGTGCTCGTCGGCGAGCGCCATCGTCGTCGCGAGGACCTTCGCCATCGAGCTCTTCTTGTAGTCGGTCAGCACGGTCGAGATCTGCACCTGCTTGCGCGCGGCGAGATCGATCTCCTTGCCGCGCACGGCGGGCAGGCCGCCTCCGGACGCGCGCACGCGCTTGGCGATGTCCTTGCCCGCGACCATGTCGTGCGTGTCGAGATTAAGATTGAAATTGACGATCTGTTGCCTGGCGCCCACCGCGACCGCCCCTGCCGTCGGATGAATGGCGTTCGGCCCGAATTCCGGAGTTCGGCTCTCGTCCTTGCCGATCAGGTCCTTCAAGCCTTCGAACTGCCCCTTGCGCACGTTCGCGAGATCCTTGCGCTCCGGCTTGCGGGCCGCGTGGTCATACAGGTACGTCGGAACCTTGAGCTCGCTCCCAATGCGCGCCGCGAGCTTCTCCGCGAGCTTCACGCAGTCCTCGATGCTCACGCCCGCGACAGGGATAAACGGGATCACGTCGACGGCGCCCATGCGCGGGTGCTCGCCCTTGTGCACGTTGAGATCGATGAGCTCGACGGCCGCCTTCGCGACGCGGAAGCAGGCCTCCACGCACGCGTCGGGCGCGCCGACGAACGAAAGAACGCATCGGTGATGGTCGGGGTCCGTTTCGACGTCAAGTATGGTGACGCCGGCCGACTTGGCCGCGTCGACGACCTTCTGCACCTTGACCTTATCCCGCCCTTCCGAAAAATTCGGCACGCATTCGACAAGCTTCATATTAGGGCTCCTTGGGCTCCTTGGGGTCAGGCTTACAAATTCGCTAAATTCGGCGAATTTAGCGAATTTGTAAGCCTGACCCTCAAATTCGTTATTTCGTCTTCATCACCAAAGTCTTGGTTTCGGAAAAGTCGTCCATCGCGTAGCGCACGCCCTCGCGGCCCGTGCCGGAGTCCTTCATGCCGCCGTAGGGCATCGCGTCGGAGCGGAAGGTCGGGATGTCGTTGACGATCAGACCTCCCACCGGAAGGCGCTCGAAGGCCTTATGAATGAAGGCCAGGTCGTTGGTGAAAAGGCCGGCCTGCAGGCCGTAGCGGGAGCTCGCCATGCGCTCGAGGGCCTCCTCGCGCGACGCGACCGCGTCCAGCATCGCGACGGGGCCGAAGGCCTCCTCGCACGACAGCTTGCAGTCGGCGGGGACGCCCTCGAGCAGCGAGGGCGGGATCAGCAGTCCGTTGCGCGGGCCGCCCGTCCAGAGCTTGGCGCCGCGGCCGACCGCGTCCTTGAGCCACTCCTCGACGCGCAGCGCGGACTTCTCGTCGATCAGCGGGCCGACGTCGGTCTTTTCGTCGGCCGGGTCGCCGACGACGAGAATCTTGATGTTCTCCACGAGCAGGCGGCGGAACTCGGCGTGGACCTCCTGCTCGACGAAGATGCGCTGGACCGAGATGCAGGTCTGGCCGGAGTACACATAGGCGCCCCACGCGCAGCGCGCGGCGGCCCACGCCAGGTCCGCGTCCCGGCCGACGAACACCGCGGCGTTGCCGCCGAGCTCGAGGCAGCTGTGGGCCTTCACGGCCAAGGTCTTGAGCTTCCAGCCGACGGCGGTCGAGCCCGTGAACGAGAAAATACGAAAGCGCTCGTCGCGGACCAAGGCCTCCGCCGCGGGCAAGGGGCCGCTCACGACGATCGCGGCCTCGGCGGGCCAGCCCGCGTCGACGAGCAGGCCGATGAGCATCTCCGCCGTCTTCGGGCAGCGCGGATCGGGCTTGAGCACGAACGGCAGGCCGACCGCGATCGCGGGCGCGACCTTGTGCGCCACGAGGTTCAAAGGGAAGTTGAACGGCGTGATGAAGAGCGCGGGGCCTCGCGGCACGCGCTTGATCACGGCGTAGCGCCCATCGGTGTTCGCGTCGAGATCGAGCGGGAGCATCTCCCCGACGACGCGCCGGGCCTCCTCGGACGCCCAGCGCAAGGTGAACGCCCCGCGCGTCGCCTCGCGGCGGGCCTCCTTGAGCGGCTTGCCGACCTCGGAGCAGATGAGGCGGGCGAAGTCCTCGGCTTGGGCCTCAAGGGCCTCGGCGGCTTTGAGCAGGATGCGCGCGCGCGCGTGCGCCGGAAGGGCGGCGGCGGTCGCGGCGGCCGCGCAGCGGGCGGCCACGGCGGCCGCGGAGGATTCGTCGGTCAGTTCAACTCGAACCATTTTAGCCATAGGTTTAGATTCCTGAAGTCTTTCGCGTGATGATCGGGGCTGGAGGCGAGCAATTCCTTCCACGGCGCGTATCCCGTCCCGACGGCGATTGTTTTGTAGCCCGCTTTCTTTCCGGCGCTCACGTCGAAGGGCGTGTCGCCGATGACGTATACGTCCTTGGCCGTGAATGAAGCATGGGCCAGCTTCTTCGCCCGCGACACGGCTTTTTTCAGCAAGGTATGTCGGTGGAATGCGTCGGAGCCGTACCCGCCGAATAGAAAGTAGGCGTTGAACCCCGAAGGCTCGAGCTTGATGCGGGCGCCCTTCTCCATATTGCCGGTCCCCAGGCCCAGCAGGACCCGCCTGTCACGGCTCAGATGCTTGAGCAGCACCTTGAGGCCCGGCGGCACGTGATAGGTCCGGCTGCGGATGGCGGACTTCACGTAGTACGGCAAAAAATGGAGGTACGCCTGATGAAGCTTCTCGACGGCGGCGGCGGTCGGGCGCTTGCCCGTCGCGTTCCGGTACGTGGCGCCGAAGTTGTACAGATCGGTGCGCCCGGCGAGCGACAGCTCGGAGCAGGCGTGCTTCTTGCCGTAAAGCTCGTACGCGGCGCGGTTGAGCGCCTTGCGCCCGGCGCCGCCGCCGCGGATCAAGGTGCCGTCGATGTCGAAGAGCAGGACCTTCACGGCGCCTTCCAAGCGAGCTCGCCGCGCTTCATGACCCAGCGCGTCTTCGCGGCGCCGAACCAGTACGCGAGCTCGCGGTGATCTTCCACGTCGAAGCAGGCGATGTCGGCGATCTTGCCCGGCTCGAGCGAGCCGTGCGTTGCACCCAGCCCGGCCGCGTGCGCGCCGTTGATCGTCGCGGACACGAGCGCCTCAGCGGGGCTCAGCTTCATTTGCGTGCACGCGAGCGAGACGATCATGCGCATGTCGAGGCAGGGGCACGTGCCCGGGTTAAAATCGGTGGCGAGCGCGACGGCCACGCCGCTGTCGAGAAGCCGCCGCGCGGGCGGGTAGGGCTTGCCGAGGAAGTAGTTCGACCCGGGCACGAGGCAGGCGACCGTCCGCGAGTGCGCGAGCGCGGGCATGTCGCCTTCCTCGACGCAGTCGAGGTGATCGGCCGTCACGGCGCCGAGCTTGACCGCGGCGCCCAGGGACTCCATGCGCGAGAGCTGCTCGGCGTGCACCTTGAGCTTGAGCCCCGCCTTGGTCCCGGCGGCGGCGATCCGGCGCAGGTCGTCGAGGTCGAAATAGCCTTTCTCACAGAACAGGTCGACGAACACCGCGAGCTTTTCCGAAGCGACCTTCGGGATCATGACCTCGCAGACGCGGTCGACGAACTCCTCCTTGCGTCCCTTGTACTCAGGCGGCACCGCGTGCGCGCCGAGGAAGGTCGGCACGATCTCGAGGGGCCCGCGCGAGGAGACCGCGCGCATCGCGCGCAGCAGCTTGAGCTCGTTGTCGAGGTCGAGCCCGTAGCCCGACTTCGCCTCGATCGTCGTGGTGCCCGCGGCGACGAAGTCGAGCGCGCGCAGGCGCAGGCCGGCCGTGAGGTCCGCCTCCTTGGCGCCGCGCACCCCGTTGACCGTCGACAGGATGCCGCCGCCCTTCTCGGCGATCTCGGCGTAGGTCTTGCCCGCCAGGCGGGCCTCGAAGTCCGCGAGGCGGGGTGCGACGAAGAGCGGATGCGTGTGCGCGTCGACGAACCCGGGCATCAGCACGCGGCCCTCCGCGCTCAGCATCTTGGCGCCGCGGGCGAGCGGCTCGGTCAGGACGACGGCCTTGGGCCCGGCCTTGACGATGACGCCCTTGTCGACGAGGATCGCGCCGTCGCGCAGAAGCCCGAGCGTGCCTTTATCCTTGCCCGCGCGCGGCCCTTCGGGGCCCGCCATGGTCAGGATTTCGGAGGCATTCAGGATTAAAGTCGCCACGGCCGTATTCTACGAAATCGCCCGGGACCGTTGGACCGGGCCTATGGGCCCGTTGGACCCTGTCGTCGGAGGACATCTATCGGCTAGGATCGCCTTATGCGCGCCCTATCGTTTTTGCTGGCTTTGGCGGCCCCGGCATCCGCGGCGATCCCGCTCGTCTCGACCGAGCCTTTCTCGGTCGGAGGGGCCGCGCTGTCGGACGCCGAAGCGGGAGATTTGCTGAGCGCCGCCGGCGGGCCGTATGTGATCGTCGGCGATCGCCTCGTCAGAGTGCGGCCATTCGACGACGCCTCCGGCCCCGACGTGGCCGTCCCTCTCGACGAAGGCACAAGGCTCGTGAAGGCGCGTGTGGCGGGCCGTCTCGAGGCGCTGCGCGCCGCCGCGCGCGAGGGGCGCGCGACATCCAAGGATAAGGCGGAGGCGCGAGCGCTGGCCGTCTCGCGCTCCATGCTGATGTCGCTCGAAGATCGCTGGTTCCTGCGCTCGCTGTTCCCGGAGCTCAGCGACAAGGAATTCGAGACGGTCGCGCAGCCCCCCGGCGTGCCTCTCCCCGGGCCCGCAGGGACCGCCGACCCGCTCGCCGCGCGCCTGAGGGCGCGGCTCGTTATCGATGACGGCGGCGTTCCTCTCGCCCGCGAAGCCCTCGACATGGCGCTGCGACGGCTGCTCGATAGCCCCACCGCGCGGGAGCTCGCCGAGGAATTCATCCGGCGCGGCGCGAGCGCCAAGCTATCCTTCGGGCCGATGGAGCACAGCGTGCTCGTCGACCGGGCCGGGCGCAAATCGGTCTCCGGCTACGGCGGCACCGCGGCGCGCGGCGACGTCAAGCTCAACCGGGACTACTTGAGCGTCGACGCCGACCACCAGCTCGAGGACCTGCCCGCGACGCTCGGCCACGAGCTCCTGGGCCATGCGCTCGGAGCGGAGCGGGCCGAGGCTGCGGGCGTCGAATCCGCCTGGAACCTTTGGCGCGGCGACGAGCTCGGCGCGGGCATCACCGGCTGGCTCATCGCGACCGAGCTGGGCCGCGTCCCGAGGGACGCCCACATGCGGCGTTGGCTCAAGGATCCCGAGAGCTACTATCGCGAGCTGCACCTCGCGGGCGCCTATTACGCCGCCACATTTTCCCGGGAAGAAGCGGCGGACCCGGCCCGCGCGATCGCCGAGCGCCTCTCCCGCGTCGACGCCGCGCTGGCGCTCCTCGACCGCCGCGCCGCCGAGGCTCCGGTCGACTGGGACAAGGTGATCGACCACTTCAAGTTCGAGCACGGCGTGGACCCCCGCCGCCTCGCCTTGGTCCGCTCGGAGCTCGCGCTCGAGAACTCATCCACCCCCGAGGAACGCGCCGCCGACCGCGAGCGGCTGCTCGCCGTGCGCGCAGGCCTGCTCGCCGCGTCCGCGTCGCTCGACGCTCCGGAGGCGAGGGCGAGATTCGCCGCGGCCGCCCAAAAGCTTTCAGCCTCCTTCTTCGCCGAGGAGGAGGCGCGCGTGCGTGTTCTGGGCGAGCGCCTTCGCGCCCTCGCGGGGACGGCCCCGCCGCGCGATCCCGTGGACTTCGACGCGAGCCAGATCCTCGAGATGTACCGCCAGGACCTCCGCGAAAATCCGTCGCACTGGCCCCTGGCGCGCTAGGCCCGCCGGGGCTATACTGGGACCGAGGCCCATCCCCCCATGTCCCGACTCGCCTCGCTAGCGTTCAGCGCTCTATTCCTATTCGCCGGCACCCTCGCGTCCGCCTGCCCGACGTGCGACGTCCCGGCCGCGTCCGCCCCCGTCGCCGATCCTCCCGCGCAGGCCGTCTTCGAGGCGGCGGCGCCCGGCGCCCTGCTTCCCGAGGAGCGCGCTTGGCTGCTTGCTCTCGAGGACGGTCGCTTAGCGTCGGTCAGCGGCCGCTTAGCCGACCGCGAGGCGGCCTCGCCCGAGACCCATCTCCTCACGAACGCCGCCGCTTGGACCTTGCTCGGCCGGCGCGCGACCGAACGAACCGCAGAGCTCCGCGCGCGCGCCAAGGATGGGCGCCTCCCCGAGGAGCTGCGCGGCGAGGCCGTCGCGCTGTTCTGGCTGCGCGGGACCTTGGTCTCCCGGGAGGACCGGGATTTCCTGCGCGCCGCCACGGAACCGAAGGCCAAACCGGAGCCCGGCGTCGCCGGCTTCGAGGCCGGGATCCGCGGCGTCGACGACGCGGCCGGGGGCGCCGGGACGCAGGCCGGAGAAATCCTACGCGATCTTCGCGCCCGGCTCGATATCGCGCCGGGCGACGACCCCCGCGCCGGCGCCGCCATGGATGAGGCCCTGGAGAACCTGGTGAAATCCCCGACCGGCCGCGAGCTCGCGCTCGAGTTCATCGCCTCGGGCGCCCGGGCGAAGGTGATCTTCGGCGAGGTCCAGAATTCAGGGACGGTCGTCATGAACGGCCGCCGCGTCCTGCAGGCGTCCGGCGGCAACACGAAGACCTGGGAGAATCCGCCGCTCGTGACCCTCAACAAGGACTATCTCGACACCGATCCGGACTACCGTCGCGTCACCTCGGCCGCGACCCTCGGACACGAGCTGTTCGGCCACGCGTTCGAGATCCAGCGGGCCAAGAAAGCCGGCGTCTCCTCCGACGCGGTCTACTACTATCGCGGGGACGAGGCCGGTTCGGGCCTTGTCGGCTGGCTGGTCCAGTCCGAGCTAGGAGGCGCCCTCAGCAACGGGCACATGTGGAACTACCTCGCCGATCCCGAGGTCTACCACGCCGGCCTCAAGACGAACCTCCCGTACTATGCGACCACCTTGAGCCTCGCGGAGATGCGCGCCCCCGTCGCGACGCTCGAGAGCCGCGTGGCCAAGATCGCGCGCGACCGGATCAGCGCCCGCGAGCACGCGGCGACGATGGTCGCCTGGCGCGGGCCGATCAAGCACTTCATCGAGATCCACGGCGTGGAGGAAAGCGCGTTCTCCTCCTTGAACGAGGATATCGCCTCCGCGGTCGTCTGGAACAACTCTCGCCAAAAGACCTTGGACGACATCAGCGCCTACCTGAACGGCAAGATCACGGCGTGGAACATGCCGCAGTCCGCCGCGCTCAAGAAGGATCTGGCGAGCGCCTCGACGTCGCCTTACATGCGCGAATCCGAGGAGCGCCTGAGCGCGCGCGCCGAGCGCCTGCGCCTCCTCGTCGCGGGGCGCGCGGCCGAGCCGATGGTGCCTCCCGTGCCGGGCAAGATCACATGGGAAGAGTTCCATCGTATGGTGGACCGGGATCGCAAGGACATGCCGGAGCATTGGGAGAAGAAACAGTGAGACGCGTCTATTTCATCGTGCTCGCTCTGGCGGCCGCGTCGGCCGTTCATTCCGTGGAGGTCGCCAAAACCGTGAAAGCCCAGACTCCTTCGCAGGCCGTCGCCGCGCTCGTGAGCCACCGGCCGCCGGACGGCTGGAAAGCCCAGGATTACGCGAACAGCGGCGGCGCCGATCCTGTCATCGCTTACGAGGACGGCCTCGACCGAATCACGCTGCGCGCTTTCGGCGGCCCCGGCAGCGCCTACAAAACCCCGGCGCTTTTCCTGGCGGGAGCTTCCGCGAGCACGATGGGCCGCAAACCCGAGAACGCCGGCTCGGTCTCGGCCGCCGGCCGCCGCCTCGCGTTGTACAAGCGCGGCTTTCCCATGAGCCTCGGAGACCCCCACGCCCCGTCGGGCCCCCCCATGCTCGGCGTGGAGCGCTTCGTCATCCTGCCCGCCGCCGGAGGCCGTTTCGTCGTGCTGGCCTACGCGCGCGAGTCCCCTGCCCCCGATCTGGAGGGGCGAGGCGACGCGGCCTGGGGGGCCTTCCTTAAGACCGTGAAACTGCCCGGCCGTAAGACCTAGGCCTCGCGGCCCCGAGGGCCCTGGGCGAAAAGGGCGAACTGCCGTACACTGACGTATCGGCATGAAACGACTGCTCCTGGCGGCGCTTTTCACGGCTGCCGCCGCGCTCGGCGCGGCGGCGCAGCGCGTTTCCCTCGAGATTCCACTCTCGCCGCGCGTGTCCGTCTCCGCGTCGGCCGTCTCCCCCCTGGCGCAGACCTTTCCGCTCGCTCTGAGCCCTTGGACGCCGGGCGTGGCCGCGGCGGCGCCCGCGACCTTCGCCAACGCCGTGCCGGTCGCCGCCGCCATGCCGGTCCGCGCCGCGGCCGCGCTCCCCACCGCTCTCGCCCCCGCCGCGCTCGCGGCCGCCAAGCCCTCCGTCCACGGCCCCGCGGCGAACGTCATCGCCAGCCTGCGCGAGCACGGCGCTGAGGCCGCGAAGCTCTCGGACCTCAAGGGGGAGGCGGGCGCGGGCGCCCTCGAAAAGAATTTCATGTCGGCGGCCTCGCTCGGCGACGGCTCGGGCGCGGTGCCCGCCGGCGGCGACGCCAAGATTCCCGCGCTCACCGATGCGCGTCCGCTGCTTACGCGCATGCTCGAGCGCGTGCGCCTCGACGACCGCGGCCGCGCCGACGAGAAGGCGGCGCTCGAGAGCTCCTTCAAACGGCTGCTCGAGACCCCGACCGGCCGCCGCTACGCCGAGGAGTTCCTGGCTGAGGGCCTCACCGCCGTCGTGCGCTTCGACGATTTCCCGGACTCCCAGCTCTTCCTCGTCGACGGCCGCAAGAAGTTCTACGCCGCCCAGGCCTACACCGATTGGCGCCAGGAAGGCTACGCCGAGATCCGTCTGAATCGCCACTACGTCGACGGCGATCCCGAGTTCATGCGCGAGTCGCTGCCCTCGATCATCGGCCACGAGCTTCTCGGCCACGGCCTCTGGTACGGCCGCGCCGCGAAGGAGAACCTCTACCTCGCGTTCCACTATCACGAGCTCAACGAGACCTTGGCCCGCCTCGTCGGCTGGGCCGTCGACCACAAGCTCGACGGGCGCTTCGAGGAGGCCGGAGCCTGGAACTACCTCGCCGATCCGGCCAGCTACCTCTCGAACCTCAAGATGCGCCTGCCCTACTACGCGGTCACCTTCGGCCACGCCGAGATGGCCCACCCGCTCGGAACCCTGCGCGTCCGCCTCGAATCCGCGCGCCAGGAGGTCGAGCGCGCCAACCGCAACCTCGCCTCGCAGAAGACCTGGCTGCCCGTGCTCGACCATTTCTCCCGCGATCACGGCATCGCGCCTCGCCGCTTCGAGCTGCTGCGCAAGGAGCTCGCCGATCTCGAGGCGCACTACCAGAACGAGGTCGTCAACGCCGAGTCCATCGTGCGCGAGGTCTCCGGGCTCATGGAGCGCATCGCCGCCGAGCCCGATCACGCTTCGGAGAAGTACCTGAGCCAGGCCGCGGCGCACCCGTTCTTCGAGCGGCTGAGCGCGGACACCCAGCGCCTCGGCGCCGCTCTCGAGAAGACCGCGAACGCTTCCCCCCCGGCCCCGCCGCGCGCCGCCGCTCCGCGCCCCGCCGACCAGATCTCCTGGGAGCAGCTGGCCAAGATGTACAAGGACGACGTGGCCGCCGACGCGACGCGCTCAACCAAGCACTGGCGCTAGCCGGGGCAACGACGGGGTCAGGCTTTCAAATTCGTTGAATTCTTCGGCCTGAACACGAGCGCGGCCGCGGCGCCCAGCGCGAAGCCCGCCCCCGTTCCCGCGAGCACCAGCTTCTGATAAACCGCGATGCCCCATTCGACCGCGGGCTTGCAGGTGACGCCGAGCTCGACGGGCGGCGAGTAGTACCACGAGATCAGGCGGGGCCCGAACCACGCGGTCAAAGCCGTCACGGCGAGCCCGCCGCCGAACACGATCGTGAGCGATCGCCTCACCGGAAATTCTTGAACTGCAGGTCGAGGTCGAACTTTCCGGCCTTGAGCACGCCCATCGCCGTTTGGAGATCGTCCTTCGACTTGCTCGTCACGCGCAGCTGCTCGTCCTGGATTTGGGCGTTGACCTTGATCTTGGCTTCCTTGAGCGCGGCCTGCATGAGCTTGGCCTTATCGGTCGGAATGCCGGACTGGATCGTCACGTCGATGCGCCCGGTCTGGCCGAGCGCCGCCGCGACCTTCCCCTTCGTGAGGTTCTTGATGGGCAGGCCGCGCTTGGCCATGCGCGTGAGCAGGACGTCGTAGACCTGTTCGCACTTGTACTCGTCGACGGCTCGTATGATCATCTTCTTGTCTTTCACGACGAGCTCGATCTCGGCGTTCGCCGCCTTGAGGTCGAACCGGTTCTGGATCTCCTTGATCGCGACCGCGATCACCTCGGAGACAAGGTTTAGGTCCACATCGGAAACGCAATCGAAGGAATAGTCGCTGGCCATGTCTACCTCGCCATCGGGATTTTAAGAGAACGGTGCTTGCGCGCGAACGCCTTCGCCTGGGGATAGCCCGCGTCGAAGTGCCGCACGACGCCCAGGCCGGGATCGTTCGTGAGAACACGCTCCAGCCGCTCGCCCATCGCCTTCGTGCCGTCGGCGACGGTGACCTGGCCCGCATGGAGCGAGTAGCCCATGCCCACGCCGCCGCCGTGATGGAAGCTCACCCATGAGGCGCCCGACGCCGTGTTGAGCAGCGCGTTGAGGATGGGCCAGTCCGCCACGGCGTCGGAGCCGTCGCGCATGGCCTCCGTCTCGCGGTTGGGCGACGCGACCGAGC
>Ga0163144_10014931_pt1 | contig 16070 bp, 13 predicted proteins | sample OliLak19BULKMAT1_FD_123175 | JGI IMG/M metagenome (GOLD analysis project Ga0163144, IMG submission 123175) | Freshwater microbial mat bacterial communities from Lake Vanda, McMurdo Dry Valleys, Antarctica - Oligotrophic Lake LV.19.BULKMAT1 | ecosystem: Environmental > Aquatic > Freshwater >... | reverse complement strand
TGGTGGACCCTAGCGGACTTGAACCGCTCGCCTCGTCCATGCCATGGACGCGCTCTACCGGATGAGCTAAGGGCCCAATAGTCGAACTATTATACTCACCTCGTGGCAAAAAACAAAACCGCCAAATTATTGGCAGTTTTTGTTTCATTTTATGCGTTTTGTGCGTTTATTTTTTTACGGCTTTCTTCCCTGATTTCTTAGCGTCCCTCTTCTCAACCTTCATTGGTTTTACTTCAGCCCCCTTCTTAGCTGGTTTCTCTGATTTTGCTGTCTCTACCTTAGTCGCTTTTTCAACTTCTGAAGTGGGATTGACTTTGTCTGCTACTTTAGCCTCTTGAACTGCGTTCTTAAGCAATGCCAATACTTCGTTCAGCTTACTTTCGATAATAGCAACTTGCTTGTGTAGTTGGGCATTATCGGCACCTGAGTGTTGGACTGGAGCTGGCGGACGGAATGATTCAGTTCTATTATCAGATTTAAAAGTCGGTCGACTTGAGAAATCTCTATTTGCTCGCTTAAAACTATCATTTCCTGTAGGTGAAGAGTTCTTAGAAGTAAAACAGTCTCGACATAACACAGGCTTTTGTCCGTCTGGTTTAAATGGAACCTCACAAGGCTTTCCACAAGTAGTACAAGTCGCCTTGAACAATTGCATTTCTTTTGGACCACGATCATTATAGCGATTCTCTCCTTCAAATCGTGACCCGGTATTGAAGCGTTTCTTTGGGCCGTAATTAGCATCTGATTTTGGTCTGCCGGTAAATTCAGTTCTTTTATTTCCTCGACCACCCATATTAAATTTATTCATGTGCGATATTATATCATAATTCTTTATATTTTCAAGGGTGATAAATAGTATTGATGGCTAATATAAATCCTTACGTATAAGGTCAGGTAAGGTAAACCAAACACAGTGTTAAAATAAGTTTTTTACTTGCAGGTCCTAGTACGGAACTTTGCTTAGTTTACGTAGATCTTCAGTGATTTCCATTAGCTGTTCTGGGTTGTGGGCGAGATCCATCTCAATTACATTTTGACCCGACATAGTTCTGTGAAATTTTACTTGTTCAGATTGAGTAATATCATCATCAAGCCAAATGAATTCTTGAACCCAGTCTATTCCTTCAACTTTCTGCGTCCCCCATACTGTTGGCTTTATACTGTCTATGACATCATAGTATTTGCTATCAACTAAGCCCTTAAGGATATTACGAGCAGCTGTAGCATCCCCGTCACAACAATGAGTAGTCAGCCAATAGGCATCGTGATACTTAAGCATACTCAAAAATTGCTCTAAACCAAATGCTGGTCTACCATAGTTTCTAACATCATCATGAATGAGCGTGCCATCAATGTCTAGGTATATCCGCATAACATCAGTATAGCAAATGGCTTTGGTTAGTGGCGATTAGCGGAAGTGTAGTTTCTTGACTACTGCTCCGGTTTCTAACATTTCTGCCTGCACCTGGACTAGTGTTGGTTCAATGAAAGTGGCTGGGTCACAGATAGATTCTATACCATCAGCCGCTAGACAAATACTACTTTGATCAAAATCAAGGGGGGTAGTATGTCCAAGCTTCCCATTTTCTTCATAGACTAAGTGCCAATAGTTTGAATCCAACGGCGGCGGGACACTCTTCAGGAGATAACCTTCTTTGTCAAAGCTAAATTCACTAATGGGAGCAACTTCACCTTGTGAACAATGAATCTTACTAATCTGCCATTTTCCACCTACAGCTTTAAGGTCAACTTGTGCTTGAAAAGGCGATTTCGCTTCGCCACCCCGAGCCAAGACCATCACTTGAGCTGTCAGTTCTTCTTGGAATAAGATCTTTGTCCCAATTCTGTCCGGTGTCTCTAGTTGACATAGTACAACTTCTTGACCATTTGGTAGCCGTGTATTCTCAGCTTCGAGGATATAGGCACGAACCTCGCTACTGAGGACTGGAAGTTCTGCTAATCCTGCAGCAATTGGATCAGTAGTTGTACTTTGTCGTGCCTTAAGCCAGTCACTATAAAAGGCATTCGTTACATCGATTGGATTCTCCGTTGGGATTGAACTAACTTCATCTTTAGGATCTATTTCCCTATTAATTGCTACTCGATTGATAAAAAAGACAATGGCAATCGCTAATACTACCAGGGCAACAATTATGATTTTTTTTCGCATATATAACTTAAAGTATAGCACTAGACTCTGCAATTAGAGCTGGTTTGCTACAAATCGGCAGAATTAAGAAAATTTTACACTATCAGACACTAAGGGTTTTAGATATTGGTTATAGCGAGTATCTGTTAATTTAAGTTTATAGTTGATTCGACTAATTATGATTTTATAGTTTTTACCGAGTTTTCCGTTAATCTCTACTTGAATTCGTAATTCAGCCGTTTTTCCAACTGGTATTTTAGCGAAGAGCAAGGTTCCCAAAGTTACTTGAGTTACACCTTCACCACGAATTTTAATATCAGTGGTCGATATCGATCCCTCTGCCGTACCTTCAATCTGGTACATAAAGCCCGAGGTCTTCTTTCCAGAGGAAATAGAAAGCGGGACATACACTTCTTGCTTCTCGGCCAATATTTCTAATTTGATAAAAAAATTCCCTACCGCCTTATCTTCTTTATCTTTTGCTTTGATAAGTTGAAACCGAGCTTGGCTTTCTTTTACCTTCACATCTATGTATTCATCGACTCCCACAGCCTTATTGGCTACTGCTAACTTCTTTTGTAGTTCTTGTAATTGAGCGTTCAAATCTTTTAAAAGTTTCTTCTTGGCTGCTGCTGATGATTTTTCCATAGTTTAATTATAGAACAATAAAATAGAGTTTTAAGTAGTTATGAAAAATTTCAATACTGAGGGAAAAATCTAAAGTTTTTCTATTTCTTTTAGATCCCGGTCTGGAATGTACAAGAGCAACACACCAAGCGCCACGCCAATTAATCCAGTCCAATGATTGTATACACCAAAAATTAGTACATCTATGTAATCCAATACGTACCACACCCCTCTCCAGATCATGACCAAACCAATAACAATGCAGAGTGTCCGAACAAAATATTTAAAGTCTTTGTGCTTTTTCATGAGAATACTTTAACACACCAAAACGTCCTGGTTAAAGTCTACTTTCCTTTGGGGGCTTTTTTTTGATTCGTATTGCCAGGGTTTTTATTTACGCCTTCCATCCGTGACGCCACTCTTCTTGGAGTCTGATTTATACCAGTGTGCTTATTTGGGTGCCCTGGTTGTGAATTAAAGTTTTTCATTTATCTATAATACTCCTGTTCAGACAAAGTGTGAAGGAATGGAGACTTATAAGTGTTCAAAACATTTACGCCATTGGATATTCAACAATCAGAACCTTCTTGTCGCACCACGGACAATCAACATCCATCAAGACGTCATAGGTCTCTACATTCCCTTCCGGAGTCCCTTTCCAGCCGCACACCGGACAACTTATTTCCATATTGGCAGAATATTCACGCATGGTAATAATAGGCGCTGGTGCAGTTTTCATAAAATGCACCCCGGCCATCATTTGAAGCTTTGCAGCGATACTGATAAGGTCATCCGCCAGTGGATTTTCCTCCCAAGCTGTCAGGATAGTACCGATTACTTGTAGAGTGTGTCCTAAAGCTATTTCTTTAGGAGCATTGAATCTCAGAAAGGTTTTTTCTCCATCAGCTTCATAGTCTCCAATTAGTTCGGTGTTGTTACTAATAATATCGGCAGACTTTACCAAAAGCACCTCATGGGAAAATGACTGTATTTCTTCTAAAGCCAACTCCTTACGTTCGTGCCAAGGTAACTCCTTATCCTTCTCAGTCACAGCATAGACCAGGTCAGCCACTTTTTGACCAAATTTTTCTTCAATCATTTCTTTGGTAACGGAACCGTGTGGTTCGCAATCTTCAATCGTATCGTGAAGGATTCCAGCAATCATGACTTCCTCTGACGCTCCTGTGAGTGGGAGTATCAAACCGACTGTTAGTGGATGAGTAATGTACGCCACTTTTTTCCCTTTTCTAAGTTGTCGAGTTTGTCTATTTAGTTCATGAACTTCAATGGAGAAATGAATTGCTTTTTGAATTTTATTTGTGTATATCATATTAGTTTAGTTATTAGTGTATAAGACACTCTCTTAGCCAAAATAATAAAAGCGGCTCGGAGAGTTGATCCAGTGCAAAAGACTGAATGAAATCTCCCAACCGCTTTAAGGGTCAGTCGTCGCTACCTTGTGGCTCCCTGCAGATTTCCCAGGTTGCCTACCGTCGGACAGACAGAGGTAGAAACGGTAACCATTGTTGATTACCCTTATATTATAGCACAATTATTCAGTTTTTACTATTTAAAAAGTTCGTACTTTTTAAGCACGAACGATTTCCTTTGCTTCTTTAAAGATTCGTTCTTATTCAGCCAGAGCCCTCTTCAATGCAAGATCATATACTTTTTTACGCTCACCAGAGCTAGTTTTGAAGAAAAAATGGTACACAGGAACGACCACAGCTGATTTCCTGCTACCAAATAGAAGCTCTCTAAAGGTTGCAACGAAATTTTTCATAACTATCCTTCAAAATCATTTAGTATCTTCAGGAAATTATCTTGGGTAGACTGCGGTATTTGTTTATGAACCAACGGCATTATCTTACCTTTAGTTTTTATAATTTCTTTAACATTACCAAAATAAAAACCATCAGTGGTTCCAATAAACAAAAACGATGGATTCCAGTTTTGACTCATTCGCCTGGCAATAGTGAGAATGTCACTATTTCTAACAGTCTTACGATACTTTACTTCAATTAAATGAACTTCTTTAGTTTTATTATTTATAACCGCAAAATCAGGAGCAGTCCGCAGTGTTTCAACCATTTCGTTACCAGAATTTGTGCCACGGCCTACCAATTCAGGAATAATCTTTTCATAACCAAACTCAAGGACGGTAAATTGTCCGGTGGAGCGCAGCATCTGCGCAAACACAGTCTCCGCAATCTTCCCTTTTACCAAGTTCCCTGCAAAAGCAATTTCGTTTGCTTTCATAAATATATTATATCAGCATCTTAGGTAAGGCTTTCTAGATTGTTGTAATTAACTTTTATCATCCGTAAGTTCAGCAAATTTAGCTGCCATGGTTTGGTTACCACGAGTCAGCTTCTTAATAGTCAGATCGTCGGCTTTGTTGTTGGCGTGACGTAGGTTATCACCAGAAGAAAGTAGGGCTTCTTTGGTTTTCTGTAGGTTCTCGATAGTTTTATCAATCTCTTCAATAGCCGTCTTAAACTTTCGGCTAGCTAAGTCAAAATTCTTGGCGAATCCCTCCTTGAACTTACCCAGATTATCTTCGAAATTAGTAATGTCTATATTTTGGTTTCGCACAAGAGCCAGCTCTGCTTTGTACTTCAAAGATGTCATTGCAGCATTGCGCAAAAGGGTAATCATTGGAATAAAGAATTGTGGCCTCACCACGTACATTTTTGAGTGCTTGTGGGACACATCGACAATTCCCGAGTTGTAGAGTTCATTTTCAGCTTCTAGCAAAGTCACTAAGACTGCATATTCACACTTCTTCTCAGTACGATCTCGGTCGAGTTCTTTAAAAAAGTCCTCATTTTTCTTCTTGGTAGCAGTTTCGTCACCTTCATTCTTCATTTCAAACATAATCGAAATGATTTCGGTACCATTCTCGTCGGTCTCGCGGTAGATGTAGTCTCCCTTACTGCCTGTTTTTGAGTCATTATCCTTCTCAAAGTAGGCATTTTGAAACCCAACTGACCGCAGCTTATTAAACTCCGTCTCGCAGTGCATTTCGAGCGTCTCCCCCACCATTTTTGTGCTCAGTTTCAACTTCATGTCTTTCCGAACCGAGATTTCCTCATCTTTCATTTTAATCACTTCATCCTTACTCCGGAGTTCACTAGCAAATTTTTCTTTAATAGCCGCTTCACTCCGCTGACGCTCTATCTCTTCACTGTGCAATTTGTGAATCAAGCTATCACGTTCTTTCTCAATTGAAGTCACCGCTTCGTTTACTGCCAATTTTTTCTCAGTTTCAATCCCGGCTAGCTTGGCCTTCAGTTCCGCCACCTCCGCTTCTTTCTTAGCGGTGCCATTTTGTAGTGTATTGAGTAGATTGGCCTCAGCTAGTTTAATTGCAGTTTCTTTCTCACTGGCAAACTGCCGCTCTCGGTCCTTTAGTTCCCGCCCAAACTCCTCGTCACGAACCTGCTTGAGAATGTCAGCAAAGCCCGCTGCATCCATATCAAAGGTAGTTTTACAATTTGGACAGATAATTTTATTCATATCATTTTTAATACAATCATACCTATTATACCGTGTAGACTAGCATCAGTCATTTATGACTGTAAAAGACGGTCTTGTAAACAATTTACCAAAGTCATAAGCGCTGTCCGTATGTTCACTAAAGTAAAAAATTATTGAATTTTAATCTAAGCCGGTGGACTGTATAATCGGATAAAGATTGGCCAGACGACCCAAAAGCAGACTATTTAGCTATCTACTTTAGCAAAAGCCGCCCTTGAGGGCAGCTTTTGCTAAAGTGTGGATGTGGACCCGAGAAGATTCGAACTCCCTGCCTCCTCAGTGCAAGTGAGGCGCTCTACCAAGTGAGCTACAGGCCCGTATTATGGGCAAAGACTAATTTAAATTAATCTCACCTATAATACGAGTTGACCTAGCGTAAGTCAAGCGTTGAATCATCTGCGATTAAAACCCATGGTGCTTTCGGGTTGGCTGAGTAGTGCGAACCAATCTTTAAGCCAAATAATGTCCAGATTGTATCACTGGCACTACGCGCAGTAATTGACACTGGTGTACCGTTTTTGATAACTGAATATATTCTGTCAGCATTAACATCGTACACAAAACCTGAACAAGTGGGTTCGCTTTTATCTTGTCGTTCACAGAAGAAGACAAATTTTTGATCCTCTGATATTGCGTATGTCATTTCACCATAGTGATAACCCTGAACTAAATCTACTACCTCGACATTTGCATTACTTAAGTCCGGATTGAAAGATAGGAGGTTGATTGTATCGCCGACTGTTACTTCGAGATTTCCGTCTAGGTAAGTAACTTTAGTTTCAGGTTTTGCGGGGATAACTGGCACATCAACTGCAACTGGAGTTACGGCAGCGACTACACCAGCTACGTTATTCGTGACTACCGCTGGCACTAAGTAACTTCCTTGACTTGGGGCAATGACGTTAGCGTAAAGAATAAAAGCGGTAACAAATCCAATTAAGTATGAGGCGATGGTAACAGCTGCTTTTTCATGTCTTGATCCTTCCATATAAAATATATAAGTTATTAAATTTTTGCAGTTTCCACTAAGTGTACTATAAGTTGGTCATAAGGTAACCCCACTGACGCAGCTGCTTTGGGATAAAGTGATTCAACTGTCAGACCGGGTAAGGTATTTACTTCCAGAAAATAGACTCCTTGATTGTTGATAATGAAGTCACTTCTGGAATATTGTTTTAGATGAAGGGCCTGATGTACTAAGGCAGTTACCTCAGCTAACTTAACTCGGTCCCCGTAAGAAAAACGAGCTGGGCAAACCTCCATTGTCTGACCGTTATATTTCACCGTTGTATCAAAAAATAGACTGTCTCTGGGTGGGATAATTTCAACACTTGGAAAAACGTAAATGTCATTATTACGGAAGCTTTCTAAAGTGGCGCAAGTCGCTTCACGTCCACGGATAAATTCCTCGACCAAAACGCGTTCATGAGTCTCTAATGTTTTTCTTAAAACTGTTTCTAATTCTTCTCCAGCTCGGACCATACTGACGCCAAAAGAAGATCCACTCGAAACAGGTTTAACTATATACTCTGGTCCAAAAGAAGATTTAATATCACTAATAGCTTCTTCGAGATTGAACTCTTCGTCGTTTGTTACTTCACGCCAACTAGGCGTTAGGATATTGAAATCGGTAAGAGTTTTTTTAGTCAGAACTTTATTGAAGGCGACAGCTGAGGAAAATGCCCGGCTACCAGTGAAAGGAATGTTTAAGCGCTGGAGGATTTTTTGGACATCTCCATCCTCACCATAGCTACCGTGGAGAGCAATAAACACTAAGTCGACAGACTCTAGAATAATTTCTGGAGCACGCACTCTCCCGCCATCAAGCCAATCACCTTTTTTAGTGATAGTAATATCTTTGGCTTTGTAACCAAGACGCAACAAAGCTGACAGCACTTCAGAGCCAGTACTCATGGATACCTGATACTCCTCACTAGGACCACCTCTTAGAACAGCAATTTGTCTATGATTCATACTGATATTTTATCACACCAAATGAATCTTCATGTAGCTCTATGATAACAAATTCTTGCGAGCCAATTTTCGATAAAAACCCACGGCAAAACGGTGCGCCTCGGCATTAGCTAAAAGAAAAGCAAATTTGTACTTGGGCAGTATTTCTTTATCAGCAATAATTCTAGCAGCTTTATGACGTTCATCTTTTACTACGGCCACTACTATAATATTTAGCTCAAACTCTTTTAAGACTGTTTTAGCAGCTTGTACTTGAATTTCGTTGCCATCTACGACAATGTAAGTCGGAAACTCCCACTCAGGATGGCCAAAACGACGTCTAAGCACTTCTTTTAGAGCGCCTGGGTCATTGGCCTTATCTTGAGTTTTAATCTTAAATTTGCGATATTCTCCACGTTTTGGCTCATCATTTTGCACCACCACCATCACCCCTACCATCTCTTTGCCTTGGTTGTGAGCAATGTCATAGGCCTCAATCCGAACACTGTTGTTTACACTAGGATAGGTTTCCCGTTTGAGTAGGGCAATGTCTTCTATATGCTTAAGTGCAAAAATCTGTTTTTTGACTTTGCTGGCTGCTTCGAATAATTCCTTTTTGGCCAGAAGCTTCATTTGTTTTTCCAACTCCTTCAAAATGGTTTGTTTTTTCCCTTGAAAAAATAATCGTAGGTGTCTGATAGTTGCTTGATACTCCGACTTTTTCTCGGGGTCGGGATAGAGTCCAATTTGCCGATTGAAATCTATTGTTCCTTTGGCTAGTTTGGTTTTTTCAGTACCGATGGTATTTTTAGTATCGTAAAAACAAAATAATTTGCGGACAATTTTTAGAGCATCCTTCAGCAACTGGGCACTGGTAAAAGGACCAAAGATGTATTTGATTTCCTCAGGTAAGAATTTCTCCGAAACGTCACGTTCCCGAACCACCAACACCCGGGGCCATTCTTCATTGGTAATGATAAGGTGATTAAAACTTTTATCGTCTTTACTCTTAGTATTGTAGTAGGGTTTATGGGTCCGGATCAGATTTGTCTCCAAGATCAAGGCTTCAAGCACACTATCCGTTTCAGTAAAATCAATTGAGACTGACTCCCTTACCATTTTGGCAATCAGAGGTGATCTTTTTTCTAGAATATCAGCCGTAAAATAACTCTTCACTCTATTTTTAAGCGAAGTAGCTTTCCCAATGTAGAGAATTTTCTTATTTTTTCCAAGAAAAAAATAGACTCCAGGTGAGTCTGATAGCTTAATTATTTTAAGGTCTTTTGTCTCCATAAGTACTTACTAGTCAGAGGAATTTATTACAGTCTTTACAGAACCTTTTTTAGATAGTGACCAGTGTACGAGTCTTTGTTAGCAGCTACTTCCTCTGGAGTGCCCTTGGCAACAATCTCTCCGCCCTTAAGACCTCCTTCTGGTCCGATATCAATGATGTAGTCGGCGCATTTAACCAAATCGAGATTGTGTTCAATGACCATGACAGAGTTTCCTTGGTTGACTAATTTCTGCAAAATTTCAATCAGTTTTTTAACATCATCGTAATGTAATCCAATAGTTGGCTCGTCGAGCATGTACAGAGTCTTTTGCGTATGCGGCTTAAATAACTCTGAAGCTATTTTTACCCGTTGTGCTTCACCGCCCGATAAAGTCGTTGCACTTTGCCCTAGTTCTAAATATCCTAGACCCACTTCTATTAGTGAACCGAGGCGATCTTCAATCGCTGGTACACCCACAAAAAACTTGTAAGCTTCCTCAATAGTCATGTGCAATACCTCGTAGATATTTTTCTTTCGATAGGTTACTTCTAAAGTTTCTTTAGTGAAGCGCTTTCCATCACAAATGTCACAAGTTACATAAACCGTAGGCAGGAAGTGCATTTCAACAGCGATTTCGCCATTTCCTTGACAGGCTTCGCAACGACCACCTTTAACGTTAAAACTAAAACGTCCTGGCTTCCAGCCGCGGGCACGGGCTTCGCCTGAAGCGGCAAACATGTCACGAATATGGGTAAAGGCACCTGTATAAGTAGCCGGGTTACTTCGTGGCGTACGACCGATTGGTGATTGGTCGATTAAAATTGAACGACCTAAATATTCAGTACCGGTGAAGGTGGTGCAGTTATAGGTCTTAGCATTGCGGAATTTCTTTTCTAAGCGTGACTTGATATTGCGATCGACAATCTCATACATAAACGATGATTTTCCAGAACCAGAAACACCGGTCACACACACTAGCCGACCTAGAGGGATGTCGACATTAATATTTTTGATATTAAAAATCTTACCACCGCGGATTTTGATAGAGCCTTTCTCGCCTTCGCGTCTTTCTGGAACCGGGATTTTTTTGTCACCACGCAGATAATCAAGCGTGACTGACTTTGTTGTATTTTTAGGAGCTGCTAGAAGTTTGTCTAAATAATCAGCCACCATTACTTCCCCACCATGAATTCCGGCACCGGGACCGATATCAATCAGATAGTCGGCAGCAAAAATAGTATCCTCATCATGTTCTACTACAATAATGGTATTCCCAAGATCTCGTAGCTCGGTTAAGGTTTGAATCAAGCGGTCATTGTCTCGTTGATGAAGGCCAATTGTCGGCTCATCTAGTACATAAAGCGCTCCCACCAGTCCAGAACCCAACTGAGATGCTAGTCGGATACGTTGTGCTTCACCACCAGAAAGCGTATTAGCTCTCCGGTCCAGGGTCAGATACTGAATACCAACATTATTCATAAACTGCAGTCTCTCAATGATTTCTCGCAAGGCCGGCCAAGCAATGTCCTGCTGTTTTTTTGTTAGTTGTAAGCTGTCAATAAATTTTGTGGCATCCCCCACTGTCATTGCGGTAAAGGCAACGATGTTGATTCCCAGATTTTTCTTTCCATCGCCACCTAGATAGACACGCAGAGCCTCAGGACGCAGTCTCGCCCCTTTACAAACAGTACACTCATCACTCTGAAAAATGCCGACAACACCGAGTCCGTTACATTCTGGACAAGCGCCATAGGGTGAGTTAAAGGAGAAAAGTCGAGGCTCGACCTCAGGGAAAGAGGAACCGTCAATCGGACAAATAAATTTAGCAGACAAAGTTCTTAGTGAACCATCAGGACTCTCAATCTTTACTAGTCCGTTTGATTCATGAAGTGCCCGCTCAACCGCTTCTGATAGACGTTCATGGGAACCCTTAGGATCATCCGTAAACTCACTAACGTAAATCTCATCAATCAAAACGTCGATGTCATGTCTTTTTGTTTTGGTTAGTTCGATTTTTTCACGTAGTTGTTTGATAACTCCATCAATTTTGACGGCCTCATAACCTTTTCCAAGTAAATCGTATAAAAGTTGGTAGTACTCGCCTTTACGACCAACTACTACTGGTGAGAAGATAGATACTCGACCTTTGGAGAGCTCGATACCCATCACTTTCTGAGATTGCTTACTGGTTGCTTCTTTGATTTCTTTTGACTCGATTGATTTAGTAATGATACCTAAGATTTCATCTTGTGACATTTTCATAATTGGCACATCAACACCTAGACAGTATGGCTGCCCAACACGCGCGTACAAGATACGAAGATAATCGTAGATCTCAGTGATAGTAGCGACTGTTGAACGCGGGTTTCGTGAAGCTGACTTTTGGTCAATCGATATAGCTGGTGATAGACCACTGATTTCATCAACGTCAGGTTTTTGGAGTTTATTTAGAAATTGTCTGGCGTAAGGTGAAAGTGACTCAACATAGCGCCGCTGCCCTTCAGCAAAGATTGTGTCAAAAGCCAGAGAAGACTTGCCAGAACCAGAAGGTCCCGTAATAGCAATCATTTTACCGCGTGGCATCTCCACATCAATATTTTTTAGATTGTGTGTTCTTGCACCACGGATAATAATCTTGCCGGCACCAGCTTCTTGCTCGGACTCTGTATTTTTTTGTTTTTTCTTATTTAACATAGAATAAATCCTCAACTTGACGGTAAAGGTTTACAACGAGACATTATACTGGAATTACTGCTTGACAGCAAAGTTCAGATCTTTAAGTACAACACTCTTTCGGCGCATTATTATCCCTTGAGCCAAAAAGAGTAAAATGAAACCTAAAGCCACCAAAGAGACTGACCCGATTAGAATATTGAATGAGGTCAACCGACTAGTAAACTCTTGGTCACCGAGAAATATGTTACTGACGGCAGCCATTAATTGATTGGACTGCTTAGTATAGTCATAAATGGCACTAAGGGAGACGATTTCACCAGTCGAGCCAATCATAGCTGCTTGTATGGTTGAAAGTCCCTGAATGGCTGTTTGTTCGATAGTGTAGAAGAATTCCCCTGAAGCATTTGTCTTAATGACACCTACATTATTACTGGTTCTATCAAGTAGATAAACAAAAGTATTGGGAATTCCTCTTCCTTCTATGGAGTATTGGGTTTGCTTTGGCAACTTCGTATTGGTTTCAAAAACCATTGGTTTAGATTTGATCACCGAGAGCACTTCTTCGGACGCTACCGTTGGCTGATTCTGAATTAGTTGTGGAAAGGCTTGCGCGTCTGCACTAAGTGGGTCAGTCAGTAGTATTATTTCAACACCGTCAATCACCCCGTCCTGATCAGTATCAGGAGATGTCGGATCAGTGAATAAATTTGTAATCTCATCGAAATCGGTAATTCCATCGCTATCTGAATCTTGTTTAATTAGTGTATTGGTTTGGGTAACTAACTTATCCTCAAGTGGTTTAATCATCTCAGTAAGCTTACTGAATCGTGTTTGCAAAATAGTCTCGATTGCAGGAGCTAAGGTGTTATCATTGTTGTTTTGAGCAATTGTGCTGGCGATTATTTTTGTGTAGTTATCTAGCTCTTGTTTGGCAAGATTAACTAAATATGACTGCCCGCCTAGGTAAGTAAGACCATAATGGAAAAAGTATGTATCTAAAACCGATGCTTCCGTCTGAAGGATGTCATCAATTTCTGCAATAAGTCTTTCACCAATAAACTGAGACTCATTTTCTTGTCTAAGAACTGAAGCGCTACTTGTATAATATAGCTTTCTGGATTCATTGGGTACACCTAATGACTGCAGTGTTAGATCAACTTTTTTTTGTCTTATTAAGAAATCTTCAGAGATATCGAATGTCTGAATTCCTTCTTGTAAGTACGGTAAAAAAACAGCTTTAGTTCTTTTAGTCAAGCCATCAACATCAAAACTAGCAAATAATTGTTGTGGTACAAGCGGTAGACTTATGGCCGATAGACTAAAAAACCATTGGTTTTGTACTAATTGAGCCTGACCAAGATATATTTCTGGTCTTGATTGATCGATGCGACTGTAGACATTTACTCTCTGAGGTAAAAAGTCTCCGGTGGTGATGACTAAATAACTAGCGTCAGTACTTTTTTCCAAAGTTAGAGATACTGGAAGACGATCATTGGGAGATGAGGAAGTGGAGGTAATACTAACGTCGTTAGAAAGTGTAGTAGTAGAGGTACTAGTAATATCAGTAGAAGATGTTGATTGACCATCCTCATCAATCTCTAAGTCAATATCTGCCTCAACTACCTCAACTGGTTTAAAATGTCTCTCTTCTGGTTTGTAACTAAAAGTTGGTCCTGCAAATACGTATTCTGTATCCCCTGCGTCAGCGATAGCTTCAATTCGATAATCACCAGGTAAAAGTTTTGCAGTGGCGATGAGGTATTGGTAATTTACAGCTTCAGTCTGAGTAATATATTTTAGATCAGATTTTGAACCAGTCTGTATATTAGTGAGTATCAATCGAAAATTGTCAGTGTTATCGACCTTGATGCTAAAGTCGATATTGGACTTAATTTCTTGAGGTATAGTGTTCAAGAAAGTTATATATGGTGCCCCACTGGGCAACAAGTCATCTGCCACTTCCTCACAGATTCCCGCACTACAAATCAAGGCGGCTACTCCAGGCGTAAGGTTTGAGTTCATCATATGGCCACTAACAGCAAAGAGCGTCCCAAGACCAATAAACAAATAGCCAAAAAATCGAGCTGAGCTGGTGACTCTGAGCGGTAAAGTTTCCTGGTACCACAATTTGTATAAATTTACTTTCTCTAGTAGCCGCAGACTGGCGGTAGTAGGTATAGTAACAACAGCGTCGTCATTTTTTACTAAAACGTTTTTACTTTTTCTTTTATTTTCTGACTTGGTGACAATCTTTGCGGTTGGCGGTTTTTTCTTGATGGATAGAAGTTTTTTAGCGACCGCTTTCTTTCGAGCAGTTTTTTGAGGTGTTTTTTTGCGTACTATTTTTGATTCAGGCACAGCAAAAGATTCTTTTGGTTCGACATCTGCTTTTTTAACCCGTTGCTTTAACATTTATCAGATTATACACTCTTTTCAGTCTTGGGTTGAGAGTTTATTAACGTTTTGTTCATTGCTCCGGCCTACTAGCAGGGTCACTACGTCATTAAAATTGGTATTTGCCTTTATTAAAAAATCTTTTACTCCAAGCTTTGCTGTTTTTTCCATAATTTCCTCGTCCGCACTATTTGTAAAAATAACTATTGGTAAATTAGAAAATTTAGGATCTTGACGAATATGCTCAAGTACTTGTAAACCATTTATTCCCTCTAGTGTGAGGTCAAGCAAAACAACAGTTGGCTTGTATTCTTCAAATTGCGTTTTAAAGTTTTTACCACTAGCGAAAATTATAAAACTCAATTTAGCGCGATTCAGGTACATCGATAGAATATTTTGTAACAACGGATCATCTTCAAATATCAGCACTCTAACTTCTTGGTTTTGACTAATTATTGATACTCGGTTTGTTAAATCTAATTTAATTTCATTGGTAGCAGGTACTAGCTGCTTCATTAGGATTGAGAGTCCTTTTAAAACCTCCGCGACATCGTAAACATTTTTTGAGAGGTAGACGGTATTGCTGTTGGTAAAAACTTCTTGGTAGCCCTCGGGGTCAAAAGAATTATGAATGACTAACCAAGCTGTGTGTGTAGTGGTCATATCAGCCTTGATACCTTTTACTACTTCTGCTCCGTCCGCAACATCAGTATCATCAAAAATTATAACGTCCGGTTGACTACTAGGGATTTGCTGTCTACCTTTGGATAAATCGGTAAAAACTCGGACGTCTGCTCCGGCATATAAGAGCACTTGTTCAAGACTACTAATCTGCCTGATATTGGTACCGAGTAAAATAACTTTCTTGCCCAAAATGTTATCATTTTTGTAAGTCATGAGTCATTCTAAATTATAACACTACACTTTCTTCTTTTTACTACCTTTAAGCAGGGTTGCCTCTAAGACTTTTAGTTCATCGCGGATAATAGCGGCGGTTTCAAAGTCGAGTATTGACACTGCCTCATCCATCTGACGTTTTTTGGTCTTCAGCACCTGCTTAGGGTTCTTAAGAAACATTTCCATATCAATTTTTAGCAATGTATCCACTGTCTCGTCGTGACTGGTCCGCATTTGGTCAGTGATAGACTTAATCTCTTTAGCGATGGTCTTTGGGGTAATACCGTGTGCTTTATTATAAGCTTCTTGACGATCGCGCCGACGGTTGGTCTCACTAATGGCATACTCCAGTGCCGGCGTCATTACGTCAGCATAAAGAATCACTCGCCCCCTAATATTTCTAGCAGCACGTCCAATGGTTTGGATTAGAGCTGTCTGACTACGGAGAAAACCTTGCTTGTCGGCATCTAGAATTGCTACCAGCTCTACCTCTGGTAGATCTAGACCCTCGCGTAAAAGATTGACTCCGACCAAGCAGTCAAACTTACCTCTACGAAAGT
>Ga0163144_10014928_pt1 | contig 16072 bp, 11 predicted proteins | sample OliLak19BULKMAT1_FD_123175 | JGI IMG/M metagenome (GOLD analysis project Ga0163144, IMG submission 123175) | Freshwater microbial mat bacterial communities from Lake Vanda, McMurdo Dry Valleys, Antarctica - Oligotrophic Lake LV.19.BULKMAT1 | ecosystem: Environmental > Aquatic > Freshwater >... | reverse complement strand
CAGTAGCGTGGACGTCACCTCGGCGACGAGATGCTGTGTGCGCCCCCTCGGCCCACTGACAGGCGCCACGACGGTGACCGCCTGTGCCTCGGTCGGGGTCCCATCCACCGCCATCTGACCCAAGGTATTCAGCATCTCCTTGTCCGGCTTCATAATGCTTGGGAGAGCCTCACTCCATGCGTCTGCGGCATGCGTGTCCAGCAAGGGCTTCAACAAAGGGAGGACTCGCGCCATCTGTGTGCGCAGTTCCCGATTAGGACTCTGGAGGCTCTGCTTCACAAAGGTCATCGTGATGTTATACTGTGTCACGAGACCCTTGGCCAGCCGTGTGCGCTCGGTATTCGATTCAGACTCCATGAGCGACGTCATCGCCTTAGTGAGTCCTTCTCGGCTGAGTACCGCACGCCGTGCTTCTCGCTCAGCGAGCGCGTGCTCGTCTCGCTTCTGCCAGTGCGCTTTGGTGGCGATATATAGCACAGACCCGTCGTGCTCGTCTCCCTCGCCACGCAGCGTTTTATCCGCTGCGAGGATTTTTTTGAGCAACAGAGTTGCCTCCGCACACTTATGTGAGTAACGGACTTGAATCCGCACCCCCCGGGCTACCAAATAGGCATCCTGAGACCGGCCCTTTCCGTTCGCCACGTATGGCGTGCCAAACCCGTATGTCTGCGGGCCCGCTCCGTGATTCCAAAACTCGCGCAGGTTTGATGTGGCCTGAACGCCACAGGTTGCGAGCGCCGCCATCACCTGTGGTGCCATTGCGAGTACCTCAGGGGTGTAGCGGATACTTGTCATCGTCATACGGTCTCCAGCTTTATGATATTCGCCACGGTGTGAAAATCAGATAACAGCTCGGGCCGTGCTCACTGCCAACGGCTCTACTGCCACCCACTGACAGCCACATACTGACCGCCACCTAGATTACGGGGCGCGAACATGGCGCGGGGGGAAGGTCAGTTGGTCCGGCTGTATCGCCTACTCGCGCGCGCACTAGGGACTGAGAGTCGATTTTACATCCACGACTCTTGATGGAGGGGAGAATATTTCGCGTGGCTCGCGCTCGTGATTCGTCCTGCGCTCACCCGTAATGACATGGATGATCAGCTACTCCTCTTTAAGGTCGCTATCTGTTCAGGAGTAGTTGACCACCCCAATTACTGACACGAAAATCCGCCGCAGTATTGCGTCGCAATGCAGGTTTGATTCCGCATTCTCTCTGAAGAATTCGAAAGAGGTTGGCGCGCGGTAGTTTCGTCAGAAGCGGCTTCTTCGCAGAAAAAATATGTTGGAAACAGCATAAATCTATGTGGTTTTCCACAATGTGTTGCCCGACATAGATTTATGTTGTTTCCCACATCCGCATCCCGTTACCTCAACAGCGCCTCAACGGACAGCTGGCCAATAGGGACAATCTGCCCTATGGAGTTGATCCCAACGAGTTCGAGTCCTTGGTGCTCGGTCAGTACAACGAGTCGTACGTCACCGTAGGTTGGGTGCGTTGCATGAATCTTTGCGGCTTGGCTTTGCCGATCAATATCTTTCGGGTCCACAAGCACAATTTTGGTACCACCATTCGGGGTTTCCACGCCGACGACGAAGTCGGGGTAAAAACGATCCTTTTGCCCAGGTACCACAAGGCTCACCGACCACGGCTTCTTGGGCTCGTTGGCATGCCACCACCGCACTTCAGGGCGACTGTCACACCACCTCGCGAAGGCGAGCTCCCAGCTATTCCTCGCCACTCTCGGGGGATAGCACTGATACACACTCTTCGGGCTTGCCATCAGTGGCGTTGCGTTCTCAACGGTGAGCGTGTTAGGGAGGACGGCTGCCCTAGAAGGGCTCAGGCGACGTCCTTCTTCCTCTCTCATGAGGAGTCGAAGGTCATCTCGTGTGCGGGATTCCATAACGCGCAGCGCAATATGCAGTCGCTCCGGCGTCTCGAGCCAATGCATCGCAGCTTTCTGTCGATCTTGCTCTTGCTGGGTGTCCGACGCACTCAGCGAGGCATTATCCAACCGGTCGCGCGTGGTGGCCACGACCTGTTCCAAGGCATTTCGCACCGCTTCGGTCAATAATTCTTCAAGCACCGAGACTGACAGACCCGTTTCTGAGAAGAGCATACCTTGGTCCGGGAACCGTGCGTCCCCAAGTAACTGCGCAAACGCGCCAATGCCCGTGATTTCATGATCCGTTACACGCTGACTCTGCGCAGTTGACTCCGCTCCAATCAACGCCACCTCTCGCTCCATCACGATGATATCCTGCCGCAGGAGAGAGGCGACGGCTGAATCCGGCGGGCCCCAAGCTGTTGCGAGTTCCGCATAGACCGATTCATCGGCCACATTGTGCGATACTGTCATCAAATGCGTCGGGAGCCCAATCAGATCCGTTCGCCGCGTCATCACACGCGTCGTGACTGACGCCGCCGCCCTCGGTGATTCGGCAAGGTTGCCCGGGCTCTGTGTGACTGTCTTTGTCGGTGTTTCAGAGACAGTCGGATCATCAAAGAGATCGGGCATCGAAACACCTGACCTGGTGACGCGGGCGCTTGCTGAGTTCGAGATCATCACTGTGGCTCCCGTCCCAGTCACCATGGCGCCAACCCGCGTCGCCGTCACCTCATTTAATAGTGTCTCATTCGATGGTACCACGGTCTCGTCAGGCGACTCGTCGTCATTCAGGGCCTGTGGCTCCGCGCTCAAAAGTACAACTTCGGTTTTGCCAGCGGTTTCGTTGGCGTTGTAATCCGTTGTGAGCTGGCGAAGTTTCTCCGCCGCACCTTCAAGCCCCTGCTGGGACTCGGGGTCTGCTAGAATCACATAGCCCCGCAGTAGCATATTGTCAGTTGGCAGTAACGCAGACTGCGCGCGGACTGCCACATGCTGGCGCATCACACGACCGAGGATCTGCAGGCCAAAATCTTCATCCCGGATAGAGCGAAGTCCGACCATAATAAAGGCACGAGGCGCATCAAAGCCCTGTGCGATTGCATGCTTGAACAGAATATATTCCGTTCCGCCCTCTGCAGCGAATGCGGGATTCCGAGACTTCGTGAGCAGGTCCGCATCGGGCTCATCTGCCGTGTGCGTCGCGATCGCACTAGCGAGCACGCCCAACGACACAAGGAACTTCCGAGTCCATTCCACACCATCCACACCGTTAGGACGAGTGCTGGCACACTGCACCAGCGTGAGGGGAGCCACAGCAATCCCCTGTCGCATCAGTTCGCTCGTCAGCTTATTATGGCGCATCACAGCCTGCCGGAGCGCGGTTGCCTCCACGTCGACCAAGGAGGCAGACACTCCATGGGCTGGGTAGAAGGAGATTGAGTCAATGCGAGGCTTGATCAGCCCACTCGCGATGCAGTCCGCACGACTCACACTCAAATTTTCATGTTCATATCCCTGTGGCATGACTTTCTGCAGGAACGTCCTGACATCCTTATCATTCGGCGTTGCCGTTACTAACGCCATAAAATCCGGAGTCACAATGGATGACACCAGCTTACAGGCCGAGGCCGCCCCTGGCTTAACCATACCGTGGTGGGCTTCGTCGATAATTAAGCCAATGCGATATTCCTGTCGGCGCAATTCTGCAATCAGCTCGGGCAACGTGGCTTGCTGCTCTGAAGGTTGATACACACGCCGGCCGTCACCCTTTGTTTCAATTAGCCCGGACGTCGTGGCCAGAAAAATATCGCCAGGGCGGATCTGCTCGATGCGCCGGTCGGTCGCTGGATTCCGTCGGCGCAGGACGCCCGCTGCCTCACGAGCAATGACGTCGTTCGTCTGCTCAATGACGGTCGCAAACGGGCAAATCCAAAACCAGACGATTTTGCTCGTCTGTTCTGTCACCATCCGGACCATCTCGACCATCATTCGGGTCTTTCCGGAGCCGGTCGGCGCGGTGACCTCGAGGACGCGCCGCAACACAACCTGAACTCCGGCGCTTGATGGGGCAGGCCGCAGAAAAAACCTTGCCCCATTGGCTGCAACGCGCTGCTGGTAGGGAAACAACGTCATGTGTGTTCTCACTCAAGAAAAGATTAGTAGGTCGTGCGCACCAAGTACCGCGGCGGTTATCTCCTTGTGCTCGTGCTACTTCGACACCGCTGAGACACAACTTCACTACTTGGCGGAGAGGAGCCTCAATAACGGAGAGTCGTTCTTTCCATCATGCTATTCCCCCGAAATAGATTGCAGTTCTTCACGATACGAGGTGGGAGGGCCTGATTCCCTTCATACAGCCCTCTTCCTCGAACACGGTGCGATCCGTGACAGATACACTATCGAAGCAACTCGAGCTGCTCATCAAGGTGCGTCGCCGTGCCTGTGCCGTCGCTCTGTGAGGAGAGCTTCCTCTTTCTGTGTGACTTTTTCTTGGCAGCCGTCGGCACAGCAACTTCAAGAGTCATCTCTGTTAGTCTTTCAGGAATCTCTCCAGACGTCGCCTCAATCTTAAACTCCGCCATCTGGGAGGCTTCTTCCGTCAGGGAGGGTCCCCCCGTTGGAGTTTCTGAAACCTGCGCAGCTGGTGTGGAGGTTTCGCCGACAGGCTTCACGTCCCCTGAAGTCTTACCCGCTGCCATCATCGAAGCCATCACGGCACCGGTCACTGGGCGGTTCATCCCAAACCCTGGCAGATCAGGCATCAGGTGTCGCACGATGATGGAATAGGGGGAATCTAATACCGCCTGATTAACGGGGTCCGGCAACGTCGTCCAGCACACCACAGGTCCCTGTTGGCCCAACGCGCGAACCACCTCAAGATCTGCGTGGCTGGCGCCAGTCCACGACCGCACCCAAGCAACAGACTCACCATTCGAGAGCCTGCGAATCGCCACGCGTTCTGCCGCGTCAGTAAGCCCAGTCGGGGAAAACCCCGCGCTCATTTGAATCGCGGTCCAGAGCCACCCCTCTGTCCCCTTGGGACGCAATGTCAGACGATTGGCCCGAGTCGCCACCAAATAGGCCGCCCCCCCCCCAAGGCCAAGAACGGCAAGCTTCTTGGCATTCGTGTAGCCTTCACTCACCCGACGGAGGCGCTCTCGGGTAACGGTCCTGCATACGTTCTTCTCTGGGGTCTCCAGCGTCGCCTCTGTTGAGGACATCAGAATGAACTGACGGTTTCCACCGTCTGCCGCGTTTTGCGCCAGCACGGCATGCCCGGTCGTTCCGGATCCACCAAAGCAGTCCAGAACGATATCAGGTTCTCCTGTTACGGGATTTCCATAAGGGCGAGTGATTTGCGTCACCAAGGCCTGCGTCACGCTCAGTGGCTTGGGATAGTTGAAGGCCTTGGGTAGTTCATGGAGAATCTCTTTGATGAGCTGTGTCCCCTCTTGGTTTTGGCCAGCCACGAGGCCCTTATCCCTCAGATAGGGGAGAACCTTGGCTTGCCCAGGTATTCCGAATCCGCGGACCCGAGGGACTGAAGGATTAGCGGGGTTTTCTGCGGCATTGTCACCAGTCTCACACGCGTCTTGGTACTCTGTTTCTTCGCCTTCTTCCGGGAGGACGGACCGCTTGGCTGCGCTGAGAATGGCCGACACGTCGATCGACGAACGTATCCAAGAGGAGACTGGTTTACTGTCCCGCTTAAGGTTTGCCATGAACGACTTCTGCTGGGGTCGCCCCATTCCAATCGGCTTGCCCACCCAAAAGTCCAAGTCGGGAAGGTCAGGTCGAAGGATGGGAGTCCCTCGGCGTGTATTTGGCCCCTTACCTAACGCCAGAGCATTGAGTAAGTCCTGTTTTGTAGCGTAAGTAACTGACTTGTCATTTGTCGGCCAGAGTATACGGCCATCCCGGATACGCTCCTCCATCGTATCCGAGCGAGTTTTCTGGTCTTTCTTCAACCTCTCTTCAGAGGCAAAACGCCAGACCGCGTCAGGATTAGCAGGATACCAGAATCCCGTCGATGGATTTTGGATTGGATAGTATAGATTCGGGCCAGTCAAAGAGGTGTCAGGACAGCTCAAGTTGTCGCTCTTCCACGCTCCCCGATGGTCGTTATCCGGATTACTGTAAAGATCTTCATCCTTCTCCAATCCCTGAAAAACGAACCCGGGCCCGGCGTAACAGAGGATATACTCACTATCCTGCGAGAACAGCGTGCCACCGTCCTGAGCTCCACCGCGAGTACGCCATGTGAATGTTCCAAGACGGCCCCATCGCAGATCCGTCGGGCCACGGAGGTCTCCAAACAGACGATCGGCAAGAACGGTGAGATAGGCCTGCTCTTCTTCCGAGATATGGATGAGGAGCACTCCGTCGTCACTCAAGAGGTCACGAATCAGGGTTAGGCGCTCTTCCATGAACGTCAGCCACCGGCTATGCTTCCACCGGTCGTCCTTGTCCATGAACTTATCCATGTAGATGAAGTCCCCATTGCCGGTGTTGTAGGGCGGGTCAATCAAGACAGCCCGGATGCGTCCAGCATGGGTGCGGCGAAGCGCCTCAAGCCCGTCCCGGTTGTCTCCCTCAATGAGGAGGTTGCCGCTGGACGGATTCCCGATGGCCAGCCCGGGCTCCGTGGTCAAGAGCGCCACTTCCCCAGCGCGCTTGATGTTGGCCGCACTATTCTCTCCGCCCGGGTCCTTCTCCCAGTGAAGCCCGAACTTGACCGCGTCCTGCCGATCTCGCATTTCAAGGAGCGAAATCAGCTGTTCCGGCGTGTGCATTAGGTGGTCGTAGCGGCCCATAGGGATTTCTAGAGGTGATCGGGAGTCTTTTCTGGCCCATCAAGGCCGGGGATGTCTATTGTCTGGCTCTCTTACATAATACGGGCCGGTCGCGTTATATATAGCAACTGCAGGCGTCCTGCTGTTTTTTTTGAGTTTCTAGGTCTTCCGTGGGTCGCTACGAAATCCTTGGGAATAGTGTTTTTTTTGAGAGCGCGGTGTTTAGAATCGGTGAAAAACCTGACGCGGTAATGGGTGCGGTAAAGATGTGGTAATGAATGTGGCATGGATGTGACAAAGGACGTGATAAACAGGCTGGCCGCCATCGAATTTCTCTAAGGACTACCCGTAACGTTGCTTCTCATTACTTTACTGTTCTCTTTGTCTTCAGCCAGAGAATCCCTTGATCGCTATTACCAAAAAAATCAGCAACGAACGTGGCACTATTCGTTTTGTCAGTGTCGCGGACAGCTCTATCGCTCTCTTCGATGTTCCCAAAGGCATGGTGGCAGATTTTTGTGATCTTCCGGAGTCTACGTACGCCTGCTGTTATGCGCTCGTCGGCTTTCAGAGCCGCACGGGGAAGCCGGAGGTGTATTTCGGTCAGTCGGCGGGAAATGTGTCTCAGCGATTGAATCGGCATCGCACGGACAGGCCTTTCTGGGAGCGAGCTTTTATCGTTGTCTCTCGCTGCGATGAGTGGAATCGCACCGATGTCGAAGTCCTTGAACAAATGTGTATTGAAGCGGCTCGTCAGTCGCGGCGATATTTTGTGCACAACGATAAAAATGGGTCGAAATTTACGGGGAGCGGAGTAGGGCACACCACTCAGGTTCAACGCTTTCATGCTGTTGCTCATTTGTTCGCCTCTATCTACCCGTCATTCTTTGCTCCAGACCTTTTTTCTGTGGCAGGCGGCTCCCCTCGCAGGGAAAGTCCGGAGACGCGGCATCCTCTTAAAAAGTCTCTTCGGGACTCCTCGTCGACGGTAGCGTACCGATCTGCGCCACAGAAGCCTGGGCCTGCGCGGCCTGTCTCCGCTCCGATGAGGGGGGCGACGTCTCCTTCTGTTCATCAAGAGTCTCCATGTGTCAGTTTCCAAGCGGGGAGCGCCCGTCGTTCGAAGAACGTCGTCTCCGATTCGCACGCTGGTAGCGGGGACGTGGTGCTCACCCTGTCTGGACCGTTTGCTTCTGCGACTGCCCGAATGACGCGAGATGGGTTCGTCGTCTTAAAAGGCTCCAAGTGCCGAAAGACGTGTGTTCGCTCGATGCGGTCCGGTCGGATTCCCAGCGAACGCCGGCGGCTCAAACAGTCGGCTGTTCTTCGTCCTTCTGGGGCGTCGCTGGTGTTCAACGAAGACTGGGTGTTTTCGTCGGCGAGTACCGCAGCTGAGGTGGTACTCGGCCGCTCGGCGAATGGGCGCATTTGTTGGAAAACACCCTCTGGGGGCACCCTCAATATGCTGTTTTCGGATTAGCGGTCTGAGAAAGAGTATTTACCGAATCTTTTACGAGAGGCTTGTGAGGCAGAGGGTTCTTCCGTAGTTAGTGTCTTATGCCGAGAGACATGTGTCTTCTGCTGCCACGACTCCCTTGTCTGTTAATTTTACATACCCGTTATCGTCTCTTTCGACTAGCTCCTCCGAGATCAGTTCAATGATGGCACGCTCGAGCGACTCTTGAAAGTATTCTTCAGCGGTCATGTCGTATTTCTGACCCAACTCTTGTTCGACAATCTGCTTGATGTTACAACCACGACTTTGATTCAAATAGTCTCTAACGAGCATAACCAACAAGATCAGCTTTTTTAGAGACTGGCAAGCTTTACCTGCTTCTTCTTGTTGTTTCCTCTTTTCATTCACAAGTTTTTTAACTCTTTCGACTAGAGTTAAAAACTCTGCGTCTGCGGCAGAAGCAATCTGATTAGAAGACATCGTTTTTTAGGAAAAATCACCCTGACAAGAGAGGTGACACTAATGGTAAGTGATTAGACACACAGAGAGAATAGTCAGCCTTGTACAGCGCCGCCAGTCGAACAGTGCGCCTCCGCACACTTGTGTGAGTAACGGACTTGAATCCGCACCCCCAGGGCTACCAAAGAGGCATCCTAGGACCGGCCCTTTCCGCTCGCCACGTATGGCGTGCTAAACCCGTAGTTCTGCGGGCCCGACAAGTGATTCCAAAACTCGAGCAGGCTTGATGTGGTCTGAACGCCACAGGTTGTGAGGGCCGCCATCACCTGTGGTGCCATTGCGAGTACCTCAGGGGTATAGCGGATACTTGTCGTAGTCATACGGTCTCCAGCTTTAGGATATTCGCCACGGTGTGAAAATCAGACAACAGCTCGGGCCGTGCTCACTGATTACCGCCTAGAATACGGGTCGGTGCGGAGTATGAATTATTCTCGCTGTGTCAGCCACTGAGCTCCCCTTAAAAAACAAATAGTGTGCCTTACCCTCTGTTGCGCAGAGGTACAACCACTCTCGCATAATGAGGGGTCTCTCCTCGGGGACAGGCGATCACGGGAAAAAACGCTTCTATCTCGACGTCTTTTTCATTCCATGAAACAGCAATTTGTTCGTGTGCCATTCCTGAGCGCGCACAAGCCTCTCCAGTAGCGTTTTTTTTAGGTCTCTCGTCGCGGCCGTGTTTAGCTCTGGGAGAGATTCTGCGCGTTTGCGCATTGCTTCTATCCAGTTTTTCGCTATTTGGAGTTCTTCCTCGACTTCGGGGGGCGACGCTCCAAGCATCTTTCCAAGACGAAGCCAATCGTCTTTGTAGGAGGCGAGGGTGAACCAGTACTTTCCGATTTTGATAGCAAACCGTTGGTCGTGTCCTGGATAGTGTTCTGTATTCAACACGTCATACACAGGAGCCAGCGACCACGGACCACCACGAGTCTGTTGCCAAGCAGAAAAATTCTTTAAATGTCCGTCGTTATTGCCGAGTACAGCGTTAGCCAAATGCCATCGGAGCATGTGGCGTGAGGGAGTAAGGAGGCCCGTCTTCACTGGCTGTGCCACAATCTGTGCGCTGGTAATCGACTGTCCAATTTGTTTTGCTTCAGAGAAACCCCCGTCGGCCGCTCGCGGTGAGTGCTGGTACTTAGAGCCTCTATCAACTCCGAGTAGCTGGCATCCATCAATCTGATGCAAGGAGCTTATCGTGCCGTCTCCCATCACTTGACGGTCGTATCGCTTGACTGCAAGCACTTCCTGCTTCGCCCCGAGAAGCATGGAGTCTGCCACAGGAAGTCCTGTCAGTTTCATCAGAGCGAGGCAGGCATACTCATTCACTGCAAGATTCGTAAGTCCATCTCTGGGGCCTTTAACAATCCATGTGCTCTTAGCGCCATCCTGTGGGATAAACCACTCGCCATCCCCATCCCGGTGGAGCCCGAATTTAGGCATTTCCCCAGCCTGTGATAAGCGACCCCGCCGGATAATCTGCCGAAGATTGGCACCCGTGGATGTATCAAAATAATCTTCGACTGGCCGCATGAGTGGCGTGTATTGGCCACTTGAAGGCGCATCGCCTGCCCTAGTCAGACTGATCGCGCCGGCACATTCAAATCCGATATCGACGAGGAGATCCGCGTCGGCGACTTCTTGTCCGCTGGTGATAATTCTCCGATACGGTCCTTCTGGAAGTAGATTTTGCAAAAACCGTGTACTCGTCTTTGAATCCAAAAGTCCTGTCTGAGCGTCGGGCCGATATCGGTCTCCGGGACCCAGCTGCATAGCCTTTGGGCCTATCAGCAGAATCCGTAGTGGGTGTTGTGTACTTTGCGGTTGATACTCAACGTGCCCCACAAGGCGATCATATAGGTATAAGTCGAGCAACGGGTTCATGATTTCCTTAGAGAAGAGTCCGCGTGTTTTTTTTACTCGCTTGCTGTTCGCTATAGACACGCACCACCGGGTCTTGTTGCGTGGGAAGTGTCACCACGAGTCCAAGCGTGTCACAGATCGTCAACCAATCGATCATGCTCACTCCGCCATCCCCTTGCTCAATAGCTCGAATAGTGTGACGGTGAAGTCCAAGCTCAGTGGCCAGCTGCTCTTGCGTCAGACCTCTCCCCTGTCTCACGGTTTTGAGCGCCATCCCGACGTGTCTCAGTCGCTGGGTGTCTTTCCTTTTGTCTGGCATACTGTACTATACCGGTGTATATAAAAATATACAAGGGGGAGCAAAAATCTATAAAAGTCAGTTTTTTTATACACAAAAAAGCGACCTAACTTGTTTTAGAAGAAGGCTTTAGCCGAGAAAAAGCCTCTATTTGGATTACAGAAGTCTATTTTCGACCACCTACTAGACCACCTGCTAGATTTCAGAACGTTCTCTGAGCGGGTGAGCCGCTACCCGCCCTGATTCACCATCGCCCTAGTGATGTTGTACTACGTGACGAGCTACTGGGCCAGTGGGGGGCCGCTTACCGTCCAGTTTTCTCGCCCTCTCTCCTTCAATCTGGCCCCGGAGATGCCTAGACGCCATGCCTAGGGGAGTAGGTCTGCACTCACGGCTCGACAGGCGCGCCGTTAGAAGCCAAGAGCCACCTATTAACGCCGTCTATCAACGTCACCTACCGAGGTCACCGGCGCATTAGAGAAAGTAAAACAGGTACGGCCTACTTCTCTTACGCGCCATCGTCAGTTACGAGGAGAGACCGTCGTCCTGTCGCTGGCGCCACCGCGATTAATTCGAAGGGGATGATGAGGACACGGGCAAGATGGGACAACTGAGGCACGCCAAGTCGCAAAACCCAATTATGAAGGATGTACCGCCGTGGGCCAATCCCCTCCCCGATGGTGTCAATATAGTAGTCAGCTGGGAGAGTACTAAACAGTTCGTTGCCATTGATCGTGAGCTTTACGGAGCCGTTCGTCTGAGATCGGGTCATGCGATGGAGCAAGGCGCCGGGCGGGTAACAGCCACCGTTCTGTTCCACGGCGCGCGGTCCTGCCGTCACGACAGACCCGTGGGCATTCATGCGGGTGACGCCGCTTACTACATCATCCTCCCGCGTGATGTACAGCCCTGCAGGAGTGAGGACCCCGAGTCGTGTCGCCTGTCTCCCTGTGAGGATACCCAACCCGGTCCCCATCGTGATTCGAATGCGGCTTATTCTTGTCATTTGTTGTGTGGATAAAAGCCGGGTGGATACCCGGCGTATACACAGTCTGGTAGCCCCTAGGCGTGGTTCTCTATCGCGGAGATTGGAGGCCGTCCCTTTTACAGGGAGATGGTGTCTTCCGGGCTGTGTCTAGCTGCCCGTGTCTTTTGTCCCGTGCCCGAATCACAAACACAGCCCCTCAGAGAGGTCTCTTCTCGGGGGGGACGACGCGACGCTCCCGTCTCTATCCTCCCACACGGATCCAACTCGGATTTCACTCCCTCCCCACGAACGTGGCACTACGGGACCTCTATTTTTCCTCGCAACGCACCCTCGGATATAGCCTGTTTGGCGTTGCATAGGTCCCTCCTTAGTGGTATATTGAGAAGAGAACAGCAGCTCGCTTGATATTCTACACATTAGCACGTCGTCTCTCGCCTCCGTGATGTCGCACTTCGGGAGAGTCTCCTCCCTACCGCTCCCTCGTCTTTCACCCCGATATCCCTATGTCAGAGGATTTAATCCGCTGGACGGCCGAAGGAGGAGAGGAGCCCGATAGGGGAGTGTGGCGCTGGACTGCAGCCCAGTGGTCGTGGGCCGTCACGCACCCGCATGTGGAGATTCGACGTCTCACCGCACACCGCATTGGCCTTCCACCACGCTGGCGTGGGGTGCTCGCTCGCGACCACAACGAACGGGTTCGCCTCGCCCTGCTCGAGTCCAAGGACAAGTACGGGGAGGATGTATGGAGCCCGGAGATGACACCCCTTCTGTCCGACCCCTCGCCCAATGTGCGTCGTCGCCTGCTCCAGTGGAGCTGTCTACCGCCTGAGGAGATCGACAAGTTTCGCCACGACCCCGATCCACGGGTGCGCGCCGACACACTCGCAGCTTTCACGCATGCGGGGCAGACAGGACCCGGGCAGCTTCTGCGCCTGCTGCTGGATCCAGACGCAGGCGTTCGCACCGATTCGGTCGCAGCGATTGACGAGTCGGCGTGGCACGTGCGGCAACACAGTATTGCGCTCGTAGCTGGCAGCCGGGACCCTTCGCCCTCTGTTCGACGACAGGCGCAACATCAAATCGCACCGGATTCGTCCAAGAGCGCGTCCGTGCCTACAGACGTAGAGGCCACCCCCTCCCCGGCGGTGCTTATTTGGCACCGGGCCCTCGCACAGTGGCACGACGCGATTGGCCTACGTCGTTCCGACACATACACTGCAGTCGAATGGTCGGGACGGGTTTCCGCGCTTGCGCAGGGTCTCACCGAGAGTGGGGTCGCGCCCCACCATGGTGAGACGCTTCACAACAGCCTTCTCGCCCTCCATCCCAGTAGCTGGCAGCAGTGGCTGCGCACCCCCGACTGGCGCGTCCCCTCGCCGGAGACCATTACCACGTGGCTTGGCGATGTTGTCGCCTCGCGGGCCGTGCTGGGCACACCGGCTCTCCTGAAAGGATTCTGTGCCTTTTTGGCCGAGGGTGGAGACATCGCACGGGGCTATGCGAACGCGATGGCCTCAAGCCCCGGCCTTACGCCGGAAGGGATTGACGCCTGTGCGCAGATAGCCACCCAGCTAGGGATTGGGAATGCGCGCATTCGGGTCGTCCAGACGCATCGAGCTCGCGTCAGCCCGGACACTGCAGTGCTCTTGTCGCAGGATGTAGTGGCGCAGGTGCGGAGCACGATGCTTTCGCGGCGGCGGCGGAGGTCGCTCAAACTCTTACACAGTGTCTTGTGCGCCCCGTCTCTTCAGCTCGAGTCCGCGCACGATCTCTTGGAGACCTATCGCCATCCCCGCGGCGGGCTCCTTCCCGTCGCCATCTGTGCGCAGCTGCATCCTGATCTGACTGTCCCACACGAGCTTTTCGAGCGCTGGGGCACCACGTGGGGCCGCCTCCCACACGCCCGGCAGCGCACCCTCTTGCTCTCTCAACATCGACAGGTGCGGGAATGGATGGTCCGCAGTCTGCGTCGAGATCAGGCGGAGCACACTCATTCGACGCACACGGTGAGTAGCGTCTCGTCAATAGGGTCCCGCAAATAGCGGTTGGCAAATTTCGTCCCGCCACGAGGGTTTTCTAAATCCCGTCTCCCACGAGGGGTTTACGGCGAGTGATGCCTGACCGAATGGCGACGGTGAAACACAGACACAATCCTTCCCCTCCCTCGACACTATCTCTCGTTTTGACGAAGGTCGTGTTCTTCTCGGATACGGCCTTCTATCGCATCGATGCAGACACAACACTCTCGTGTGTCCTTTTCAGGGCCTCTGTATCGAAGAAGTATGACTATCGCTACTTCGGAAGACCAAAGCGATTTTGTCCTTCTGTACCGGGTTTGAAAAAGAAGTGCTTCATGACAAAAAACTGCGTGAGGGGGAGTCCTCCAACAAGAAGAAGAATTTGCATTGGCACCGAGAGGAACTTACCTTCCGTGAATCCAAAAAGAGAAAAGTACTGAAATACTGCAATCCCTACATAAGACACGCCTACGCCCACACTCACAAGGAGGTACTGCAGAGCACGATATCCGGAAAGGTCTTGATCGTGGAGCCTGCGGACCATAAGTGATATGGTGGGAAGAAGAAGCGCAATATTCAAGAAGCCCCAATCCGTGGATAAGAAAGGAACCTGAAGAAAGAACGCAAAGACGAGCCCCATTCCTTCAACGTTGCCCACGAGGTGGTCAATCCCGAGTAAAACGACTAGAGGGACGAGAAAATAGAAGAGAAACACCGCTCCAACCCAATCACGAAATTCTTTCTGGGACGAACGGCCACGAAAGTCACCGAACCGTGTGAACGTTTGCTGGATGTTATTCAGAAACGTCGGCGCTTTAGTGTTGTTTTTCTGTGGGATTGGCCGATTCTCAAGAGGGTGATCCGGAGAGTTCGGCAGCTGAAAAGAGGGAATCACTGGGGAGGGTAAAGAAGACGGCACACTACTCATGGTGCCTCGTCACAATATAGCGCGATGGCAGTGCATCAATACGGCAACGCCTCTTTATCGCGTCCAGCCGCGTTCCCATGACGTACCGAAGAAAAAGAGAACAAAGAATTTGTGATATCCCTGATTGGTGGGGTAAAGTATTCGTCGGACAAATGGCTCACGTTCCAGACAGGGTTGTCTCAAATCTCCTACTACTTTTACCAGGTAATTCATATGGCGCGCCCCCCTCGCATTCAGCCCGACCAGTCTGATCCGTCCGTCGCTCCAGCATGGACCGCCGATTGGACAAATATCGCCGGGCGTCTCGCAACTGCACTGTCAAAGCCAGACTTGCGTCCGATGGATCGGCGCTTACTGGGAGAGTGCCTTGTGTGCGTCCAAGCGTATATTCGCGGGCTCTGGGGCTCGTTCCACGAGAAAGAGTCTCTGACAGCCTCTTTACAAGTCGGAGGGCGCAACGCAGAACCCCTAGGGACAGCCATGCTTGAGCTGCAGAATGCGCTTGGGAAGCAATACGAAGATGAAGCACGTAGTCGAAAGAGGAAGGGGCTTCCATCGATGGAACACCCCGAAGGAGTGACACCAGCTATTGGTCAAGCCTGGCAGGCCGTCCTCGCGCTCTTAGACGTAGAGCTGGCAGTCGTGCTCGTTGAACACAAGCGGGGGGCCGACGTCGCGGCGCGAATTGCGCACGCGTCGTATGACCACGCCGTCAGTCGCCGCGTGGGCGTGGCGAACTCGTTTCTTGGAACCCTTGAGCCCAATATGGAGGAAGCGCTCACCAGTCGTGAAGGACATCGAGTGGTCTTGAACTCCCCCGTTGACTCGGCGCGCCTGCTCGCCATCCGGGTGCTGGACCCATTACTGACCGCCACGCCAGGGGCTCTGTCTCGTATCCCGACGAGTCCACGGATCGAAGAGAACGAACAAACCGCCCCCTCAGCTCCTCGACCGGCCTCCCGCACCGCCGCTCAGTCGAAGAAGCGAACTCGATAAGTCGCATCGGAGTACCGAGCCTCAGAGACTCGACAGAAAAGACAAAAGGGGCGCCCGAGCAAGTGCGCCCTTTTTGCGTTCGTGCGCCGCGTGTTTTTTACCCGTCCCTTGAGCCAAGCACTGGTGTCTGTTTGATAAGCCTGACGCTAGTTGCGGGCGGACTGCGTCTTTCCGTGTTACGACCCGAGAATTTGAACTGCAATGACTCGAACAGCTCTTGATCGAGAGAGGAGTAATGCCCGTACCACGCGGGGATAGAGTCGTCGAAACGAGACTGGGTGTCGTTGCATCGCCCACGCGCAGATCCCTTCGAAAGATGATTGGTTG
>Ga0163144_10014925_pt1 | contig 16073 bp, 13 predicted proteins | sample OliLak19BULKMAT1_FD_123175 | JGI IMG/M metagenome (GOLD analysis project Ga0163144, IMG submission 123175) | Freshwater microbial mat bacterial communities from Lake Vanda, McMurdo Dry Valleys, Antarctica - Oligotrophic Lake LV.19.BULKMAT1 | ecosystem: Environmental > Aquatic > Freshwater >... | reverse complement strand
CCGCCTGCGCTGTCGTGAATTTCGATGGGCAGCTCCGCCAATTTCTCCGGTGATTCGCGCCACTCCAGCGGGAGCCGCACGGCGAGGTCGATCTCGCGCTGGCCTTCGCGGAGCGCGGCCACGGTTTCACCGCCGAGGAGGGTGGCGAGCGTGGCGTTGAGTTTGCCGGGCGTGATGCCGTAAGCGGCGGCGCGGTCGCGATCCACTTCGATGCGGAGCTGCGGGATGACGGATTGCTGGTCGAGCTTGGTGTCTTCAAAACCGGGCAGGCCTTTGGCCACGGTCTGCACGGCGATGCCGAGCTGGCGCAGCTTGTCGAGATCGGGGCCGAAAATTTTGATCGCCACGGGCGCGGAGACGCCGCTGAGCATGTGGCCGATACGGTCCGCGAGCGGTCCCATGACCACGCTGAAAGTACCGGGGACGCTCTGCACTTTCTTCCGCACGTCGGCCAGAATCTCAGCACGGGTGCGCTGCGGACCGGTGCTCTTTTCGGTCGGGCGAAAGTCCACGTCGAACTCCGCGGTCGAGACCGGCACGACGTGATCGCCGCGCTCGGCGCGGCCGAGGCGGCGGCCGACTTTGTGGACTTCGGGGATGCTGAGCAGTTGCTGCTCGATGACGTCGGCGATGTTGTTGGTCTCTTCCAGCGAGGTGCCCGGCGCGGCGGTCATTGAGACGAGCGCGGTCTCTTCCTGGAATGACGGCAGGAAGTCTTTGCCCATTTGCGGGTAGAGCAGGAACGCCCCGACGACGATCATGCCGACGCTGCCGAGCAGCAAAAACGGCTGCGCCAGCCCGAGGCGGAGCAGGGTATTTTCGAGCAGCGATTTCATCGTGCGCGTGATGAAGCCGTCAGTATGAGGATGTGGCACAGGCGTCCCGCCTGTGGGGCCAGTGGGCGTCTCGCCCGCAGTTTCGGCAGGCGGGACGCCTGCCAGCCCGACAGGCAAGATGCCTGTGCTACGCGGATTCAGCAGCAGCGAGCACAGCACCGGAATCACCGTCAGCGAGACGATGAAGGACGCGATCATCGAGATGATCGTGGCAATGGCGATGGGCGAGAAGAGCCGGCCTTCCACACCGGTCAGGCCGAGCAGCGGGAGGAAGACGAGGATGATGAGCAGGGTGGCGTAGAGGATGGAGTTGCGCACTTCGCCGGAAGCGCGGGCGATGACATCGAGGCGCGGGTGCGGATGGGGCAGCGCGGCGTTTTCGCGCAGGCGGCGGAAGACGTTTTCCACATCCACGATGGCATCATCCACGACCATGCCGATGGCGACGGCGAGGCCGCCGAGGGTCATCGAATTCACCGACACGCCGAACCATTTGAAGGTCAGCATGGTGATGGCGAACGACAGCGGAATGGCGGTCAGCGTGATGAAGGTGGTGCGGAAATTCAGCAGGAAGAGAAAGATGACGATCGTGACCATGATCGCGCCGTCGCGGATGGCGTCCTTGAGGTTGCCGATGGCGTGCTCGATGAAATCGCCCTGGCGGAAAAGCACCGTGGCCTCGACGCCTGCGGGCAGCGTTTTTTGCAGTTCGGCGAGCGCCTTCTCGATTTCGGCGGTGAGCGCGAGCGTGTCGAAGCCGGGCGCTTTGGTGATGCTCATGACCACGCCGCGTTTGCCGTTCACGCTGCCGTCGCCGCGCATCGGCTCGACGCCCCACTCGACCTTGGCCACGTCAGCAATGGTGATGGCGCGGTCGCCGACTTTCTTCACCACGGTCCTGGCGATGTCGTCGAGCTGCACGGTCATGGCGAGATTGCGCACCATGATTTCCGTGGTGCCGGTGTTGATGAATCCCCCGGTCGAATTGGTCGCCGCTTCCTTCGCCGCGGTGGTGAGTTCTTCCAGCGTGACCTCGTGCGCCGCCATGCGCTGCGGCTCGGGCATGACCTGCACCTGCTTGATGCCGCCGCCCATGTTCAGCACTTCGGCGATGCCGGGAATGCTTTGCAGGCGCGGGCGGATGGTCCAGTCGGCAATCGTCCGCACGTCGCGCGGCAGCATCTTTCCGTCGCGGCTGCTCACGCCGACGAGGAGGATTTCGCCCATGAGCGAAGCCGCCGGCGTGAGGAAAGGCTCCACGCCCGCCGGCAGCGAACCGCGCACGCCAGCCAGCCGCTCCTGCACAAACTGCCGCGCTTTGTAGAGGTCCGTGCCCCAGCCAAACTCGGCATAGACGAGCGACAGCGACACGTCGGAATTCGAGCGCAGCCGCGTGAGTCCCGCGACGCCGAGCAGCGCGCGCTCGATGGGCTGCGTGATATTCACCTCGACCTCCTCCGGCGCGAGGCCGGGCGATTCGGTGAGCACGATGACCGTCGGCTTCGTGAGGTCGGGCAGCACCTCCACGGGCAAGTGCAGCGTCGTCTGCACGCCGAGCCCCATGAGCAGCAGCGCCAGCGCGATGACGATCGCGCGGTGGTGCAGCGAGAAGTGGATGAGCTTGTTGAGCATGGATTTAGTTCGCTGCGGCCCCGGTTTTGCGGCGCCGCGCCGCGATGAGCAGCACGAGCAGCAGGCCGTTGGCGGCGATGGAGAAAAGGGTGAGCTTCGAGAGGCCGCCCGCGCCGTGATCGTGACCGCGGTCCGCTTTGGCCCCGGCTTTCGATCCGGCGGAAAGTTCGCTGCCGTCCTCGTTGTGTTCGTGGCCGTGGGCGGCATCGAGCGCGGCTTTGAGGGAGACGCTGCCTTTGCCGGCAAAGCCGAGCGAGTAGGCGCCGGTGGTCACGACTTCATCGCCGGCCACGAGGCCGGCGGTGACTTCCACGAAGCGGTCGTTCATCGCGCCGATTTGCACGGGCACGCGCACAAACGTGTTCTTCAGCGAATCGTCGTAGTGCTTGCGATAAATGCTGCGGTTGGTCGCGTCGCCTTGCAGGGCCGCCCGCGGGATGCTCATCACGCCGGCGCGTTTGCTCAGCACGATGGAAAATTCCGCGCGCATCCCGGGGCGGAGCAGGCCGTCGGGATTGTCGATGTGGAAGGCGGCTTCGAGGGTGCCGCTTTTCGCGTCCGCTTCGGTACCGAGATGGGCGAGCGTCGCCTCAAAGACGCGCCCCGGCACGGCCAGCACGCGGATGTGCGCGGTCTGCCCGACGTGGAGTTTGCCGACGAGATGCTCGGGCACGGCCGCGACCACATGGACTTCGCGAAGGTCGATGATCTCGACGAGCGAGTCGTCCGGCGTCACCGGTTTTCCCGGCACGATATTCACCGCCGAGACCATGCCGCTGAGCGGCGCGGTGAGCCGGATGGAAGGCGGTGGGTCGCCGGGCTGCCGACTCTCGATTACGGCGACCTCCGCGCCTTTTTCGATCTTCGTGTCGATGTGCGCGCTCACCGTCAGCACGCGGCCCGGCACGCGGCTGCTGACGACGGCGCGATGGCCCGGCGCGACCTTGATCCGGCCGAGCGCGAAGACCGTTTCCTCGAAGTCGGTCTCCTCGGCCTCGACGGTTTCGATGCGGAGGTTTTTCACGCCGGTCTCATCGAGGATGACGGTCGCGGCGGCTTCTTCCGGAGAAATCGCGGCCACGACCGTGGTCGCGAAGCAGAAAAAACAAATGAGCGTTTTGAGCATAAAAGGATGGGCACTACTTGGATTTCGCGGGCGGCAGAATCGTGCCGGTGGCGGCGGCGTGGCGGGTGAGGGCGAGGTGGTAATCGCGGAGCGCGTCGAGCTGCTGGCGGCGCAACGCGAGGCGCTGGTCGCGGGCGCGCAGGACTTCGAGGAGCGGTGTCTGGCCTGTGGCGTAACTGGCGCGAAGCAGCGCCTCGATTTGCGCGGAGCGGGGCAGCAGGACGGCGTCGAAATGGACGACGAGCTTGGCCAGCGCGCGAAGTTCGGCGCGGGTGCCGGCGGCTTCGGCGGCGAGGCGGGCCGCGAGCGCGTCCACCTCCAGCCGGGCGCGCGCGGCAGTGGCGGCGGTCTCGGCGATGCGGCCTTCGTTGCGGTTCCAAAGCGGAAGCGGAAGGCTGAAGCGGAGGCCGAGCATGGTATCGCGCTGGAGGCCGTCGGGCGCGTCCACGGTGCGTTCGTGGCCGGCGAGCAGGCCGACTTCGAGATCCTCCCAGCGCTGCGCTTTGGCCAGCGCGGCCTGCTGCTGCGCGGCGTCGGCCTGATACCGGGCGGCGGTGAAATCCGGGCGCTCGCCCGAGCCACCGCGCCAGTCGGCGGGAGCGGGCTCGGCGAGTTCGCCGGTAATCCCGAGGTCCGCCGCTGCGGGCACGCCGAGCAGCAGGCGCAGGGTGGCGAGGCGGGCGCTTTGCTCGGCGTCGAGCCGCAGGACTTCGGCGGTGAGCTGCGCGGTCTCGATATCCACCTGCTGCGCGTCGCTGGCGGAAGATTCGCCGGCCCGCACGCGCGCGCCCATGAAGTCGGCGAGTTCGCGGCTGTTGGTGAGTTGCTTGGCGGCGAGCGCCTGCCGGGCGCGCAGGACGAGGAGTTGCACCGCCCCGCTCCGCACTTCGGCGGCGAGCAGCCGCGCGGCATCGCGCACCTCGGCCTCGGCCGCGGCGAGTCGCGCGGCGGACACCGCCTTTTCCAAACGCAGCCGGCCGGTGAGCGGAAACTTTTGCGTGAGCGCGAAGTCGAAGGCGTTTTCGACGGAGCGGATGTTCTGGCGGTAGCTGGCTTCAAGTGCGGGATTGGCGAAACGCCCGGCCTGTTGCCAGCGCCCGCGCGCTTCAGCGATCCGCAGGCGCGCGGCGGCGAGCTGGGGATTGTGGTCGAGCGCGTAGGCCGGCGCGCGCTCGAGCGAGAGCGTGACCGCACTGGCGGTGGCGGCGGCGAGTAGGGAGATGATGATGGAATGATGATGCATGGGAGCGTGAGGGCGGCGGAGTTTTGGAAGCAAAGGACAGCGCCACCGGCGCGAGGAGCGCGGGTGGAAAGCAGGGAGCGTCAGGCCCGAAGGGGGCCGGACGTTTTACGCCGCGAGCGCAGGACCGCGCACGGGCCGCGCGGTGTGCGCCACGAGAAGCCAGCCGGCCGCGCGGGCGTCGGGCGGCGAATCGCCGATGATCCCGCGCGCCGCCAGTGGCACCGGCAACTCCGGGCCGACACCCGCCACGCTGAATACTGCCGCGAGCGACAGCTCCGGCGACGGCAGCGCAGCCAGCGTCGGCACCGCCAAGCCTTTGCCCAGCAGCACCGTGGCGAGGTCGTGATGATGCGCGTGGTCGGACTCCGAGTGGTCATCCGCCGGTTTCTCGTGCGCCGCCGCGCCGTGCCAGTCGCCACCGTGTTCCAGCACCATGTGCGCGCCGGTGACAAACCACGCCACCAGCATCAGCGCGGCAAGCAATGGACGAAGAAGTTTCACGCGCCGCACTTCTCGCGTCCGCCTGCCGGGGAGGTCAAGGGAAACTTCCCCGCCCGGCGGCGCGCGAGGCGTGGAGAAAAAACTGGGCGCTGCGCGTGTGGGGATTCGGCGGCTGGAAGCTCGCCGCTCCTATGGGCGGGCTCCGGGGCGGCAAGGGCCTGAGCGGCGCGCTTATTTCGCCGACGGAGCGGCGACGACTTTGCCCCGGCAGCCGGAGTCCGCTTGCGTGTTTTCGGATCGGTCCTGGCATCTTTGATGACCGCGGTCGCCTTCGTTCGTGGTCGAGGTGGGCTGCTCCACGCGCATGGAGATGGGGTCCACGCCAGCGCGGCCGCAGCGAGCGGGCCAAACCCGTGAGCTTCACCCGCTCGTGCCCTGACCACAAAAACGACAACGCCCACGTCGAGGACAAGGAGCGCCCGCCCCGAACCCCACTAAACGCCCAACGATCCCAGGCCCGCCAAGCTCCCATCTACAATCCAGCCTCCGCGGTCATTTTCCCGTGAGGCAACGCGCCGGATGGCGTGATTCACGAGCCTTGCAGCGCGTCGGTTTGGTCGGTAACTGACTGCGATGCGCGTCCGCTGACCGCAGCTCCATCCCTTTCTCTTTTTCCCAAATGATTCTCCTGCCCGCCATCGATCTCATGTCCGGTGAAGTCGTCCGTCTGCGCCAGGGCAAGGCGGAGGAGAAGACGGTTTATTCGCGCGACCCGGCGGCGTTTGCGCGGCGGTGGGAAAGCGAGGGCGGCGACTATTTGCATGTGGTGGATCTGGATGCGGCGTTCAGCGGCGAGCAGCGGAATCTGGAGGCGGTACGGGCGATCACGGCGGCGATCTCGATCCCGTGCGAGCTGGGCGGCGGGATGCGGAGCGAGGCGGCGATCCGCCGGGCCATCGAGGCGGGCGTGGCGCGGGTGATCATCGGGACGCGGGCCGCGGAGTCGCTGGATTTTGTGCGCGACATGGCGCGGGAATTTGGCGGTGAGCGCATCGCGGTGGGGATTGACGCCAAGAACGGCATGGTCTCCGTGAAAGGCTGGACGGAAGAGAGCACGCTGACGGCGCTCGACCTGGCGCGGCGTGCGGAGGATGCGGGTGCGCAGACGATCATCTACACGGACATCGCCACCGACGGCATGCTCGCGGGGCCGAATTTCGGCGAGACCGAGAAAATGCTCGGCGCGCTCGGCGGCCAGCTCATTGCCAGCGGCGGCGTGGGCACGGCGGGACACGTCCAGCGCCTTGCGCAAATGCCCGGCCTCTACGGCTGCATCATCGGCAAGGCGCTCTACGACGGTGCCGTGAACCTGCGGGAAATTTCCGCCCGCGCCGTGAATTGATCCCTTTCCCAAGCTGAAATCTGCAATCCAAAATCTGAAATGAAAACCCTCTTCCTCGATTGTTTCTCCGGCATCAGTGGCGACATGACGGTCGGCGCGCTCGTCGATCTCGGCGTGAAGCCGTCCGCGCTCGAATGGAGCTGTCGAAGCTCGACCTCGGCGACTTTCACATGCACTTCGAACGCGAGCAGCGGCAGAACATCGAGGGGGTGAAGTTCGGCATTCACGAGGGTGCCACCCACACCCACGCGCCGGAGGAACCCGCGCACGACGGTTCTTGCGGGCATGATCACGCCCACGCCCACGCCCACACGCACGAGCACAGTCACGAGGGCCACACGCACACCCACGAGCATGAGCATGAGCACGGCGGGCACGGACACGACCATGATCACGGCGCGGAAGTCCACGACCACGGGCATCATCATCACCACGCGCACGGGCGCAGCCACGGCCAGATTCGCGCGCTCATCGAGGCGAGCGAGCTTTCGGCTTTCGTGAAAAAACATGCGCTCGGCATTTTCCAGCGCATCGCCATCGCCGAGGGAAAAATCCACGGCGTGCCGGCGGCGGACGTGACCTTTCACGAAGTCGGCGCGCTCGATTCCATCGCCGACATTGTCTGCGCCTGCGTGGGTCTCGAGGCGCTCGGCGTGGAAAAGGTTTTCGTCTCCAGCCTGCACGAAGGCTGCGGCACCATGGAGTGCGCGCACGGCACCTTTCCGCTGCCTGCGCCGGCCACGCTGGAGATCCTCGCCGGCATCCCGCTCAGTCAGATCGACGAACCGCACGAACTCATCACGCCCACCGGTGCCGCCATCGTCGCGGAATTCGGCGCGGCCTTTGGCCCGATGCCGAAAATGAAGAGCGAGAAAATCGGCTACGGCGTGGGCACCCGGCACCTCGATTCGCGCCCGAACGTCCTGCGCGCGGTGCTCGGCGAACTCGTCGTGGAGTAACGCGCGATGACCGGCGGCTACGACACCGACATCGTCACCCGCCTGGAGACGAACCTCGACGATCTCTCGCCGGAGATCACCGGCGCAGTCATGGAGAAGCTGCTGGCCGCCGGCGCGCTGGATGTCTGGTTCACGCCGATCCAGATGAAAAAAAACCGGCCCGCGGTACAGCTCTCCTTGCTCTGCGACGAAGCGCGCGCCGAGGCGCTGGCCGACATCCTCTTCACCGAGACGAGCGCGTTTGGGCTGCGCGTGGAAAAAGTCGCGCGGCTGAAATTGGAGCGTCGCTTCGAGACGGTGGCGACGGAGTTTGGCGAGATCACCGTGAAGCTCGGGCTCAAGCAGGGCCGCGTCATTCAGACCGCGCCGGAATTCGAGTCCTGCCGCGCCGCCAGCGAGCGCACCGGCCAGCCGCTCCGCGCCATCTACGCCGCCGCCCTCGCGGCGTACGCGGCGCAGCACGCCCAGTCGTGATTCGCGCCCGCTTACTCGCGGCGGTATGGCTCGTGGGCGGCGGGACGATGCCCGAAGGCGTGGCCGCGGAGCCGGTGCCCCACGCCAGACGGATTGAGTTGGAAAAGGAGATCGCCGCGCTGGAAGCGAAGATCCGCACCGCCTTGCCGGAGTGCGAACGCGAGCAGCATGCGTGGGAGGCGAAAATTTTGCAGGCCGCTGCCCGGACGAAAAGCGCCCCGCCCCAAGTCCCGCCGCGCATCATGGCGATCCTCGCCCTCGAACCCACCGAGCGGGAGCCCGCGCAGCGCGCCGAGCTGGCCGCCTACTTTCAGCCGCGATCGAAGACTCTCGGCGAGGTCACCCGCCAGCTCGCCGTCAAGCGCACGGCGCTGGCCCGCGTGGGCCATTGAGCCGAAAAGGCTACCGGAGAAATGGCTCGACCGCGGGCGCCCGGACGCCACGAATGCGGCTATGAAATCCTTTCTCGCCGCGTTCGTTTTGCTCTCGCTGCCCGGCACTTTCGGCCTCGCGGCCGAGGGCGGCGCGAAGCCGAATGTGCTCTTCCTTTTTAGCGACGATCAGCGCGCGGACACGATCGGCGCGCTGGGCAATGCGGCCATCCGCACGCCGGCGCTGGATGCTCTGGTGCAGCGCGGGACGGCCTTCACGCGCGCCTACTGCATGGGGTCGAATCATGGCGCGGTCTGCGTGCCGTCGCGGGCGATGCTGATGAGCGGGCGGACGTTGTTTCGCGTGAACGAGCAACTCCAAGGGCAGACGACGTGGCCGGAAAAATTCGCGGCGGCGGGTTACGCGACTTTCATGACGGGCAAGTGGCACAACGGCGGGGAGTCGGCGCTGCGGGCGTTTCAGCGCGGGAAGGCGGTGTTTCTCGGCGGCATGGGCGATCCCTACAAACTGCCGCTGCAGGACTTCGGCGCGGCCCGCGCGTTTGCCAATAAGCGGGTGAGCGGCGAGCACTCGGTGCAGGTGTTCGCGGATGCGGCGGTGGAGTTTTTGCGGGAGCAAAAGGGGGCCGCGCCGTTTCTGTGCTACGTGGCTTTCAATGCGCCGCACGATCCGCGCATCGCGCCAAAGGAATACCGGGAAAAATTCAACGGCCACGAACCACCGGCACCGGCGAATTTCCTGCCGGTGCATCCTTTCAACAACGGCGAGATGACGGTCCGCGACGAGGCGCTCGCGCCGTGGCCGCGCACGCCGGAAATCGTCCGCCGGCATCTCGCGGACTACTATGCCTACATTGAGTTCATGGACGCGCAGATCGGGCGCATCCTGGAGGCGCTGAAGGCGAGCGGGCAGATGGAAAAGACGATCGTGGTCTTTGCCAGCGACCACGGGCTGGCCATTGGGAGCCACGGGCTTTTTGGCAAACAGAACCTCTACGATCATTCGATGCACGCGCCGCTGGTGCTGGCCGGGCCGGGGATTCCGGCGGGTCGGCGCTCCGACGCGCTTTGTTATTTGCTCGATATTTTTCCCACACTCGGCGCGCTGGCCGCGGTGCCGGCACCGGCGGGGAACGAGGGCCGCAGCCTGGTTCCGGCGCTGGCCGCCAAGGCGGAGCCGCCGCGCGCCGCGATCCTCACGGCTTACACCAAAGTGCAGCGGGCTCTCCGCGAGGACCGTTGGAAGCTCATCGTGTATCCGCAGATCAATAAGACGCAGCTCTTTGACCTGAAAGCGGACCCGCTCGAAATGCACGACCTCGCCGCCGATCCGCAGCACGCGGAGGAGGTCAAGCGCCTCACCGCGCGGTTGCAAAAGGAGCAGGCCGAGGCGGGGGACCAGCAACCGCTGAGCACGGCCACGCCGCAGCCGGCGGAGTTTGAGATTCCGCAGGGCAAGCGGAGCGGGAAGGGGAAGCCGATCGAGTAGTTCAGGGCGGGCGGTTCGCGCCGCGAATTGCCTTTGCCTTTCGCCCCGGTTTTCCCAATTGTCCCGCGCCTTCCGCCTATGAAATCCACTATCCTTCTCGCCACCATCCTCGCCGGTGCCGCCACCCTGCGCGCCGCCGATCCGCAACCGCTCGCCGAGCGTCTCAAGGTCGAGCCTTTCGCCCTCGTCTATGAGACCTATGTGGACGACAACTGGGAGCTGTTCATCTCGAACAACGACGGCACCGCGCCGATCAACCTGACCAAGACGCCGACGGTCCATGAGCACTACCCGCAGGTGTCGCCGGATGGGACAAAGATTTGCTACTCGGTGGATGAAGGCGAAGGCCGCGACGCAGTGCGCAGCCTGTGGGTCATGGGCAGCGACGGCAGCCACCGCAAGAAGCTTGCCGAAAAAGCGCGCGAACCGTTTTGGAGCCCGGACAGCAAGCGGGTCGGCTTTCTCCCACAGGAGTATCCGAAGTTCAACGTAGTTGATTACTACACGAAGGGCATGAGCTTCTATAATCTCGCGACCGGAGTCATCACGCCGCATCCGAATACGGAGAAGCTGCATCATCTCTACAACCCGAGCTTTTCCCAGAACGGGAAATGGATCGCTGCCATCTGTCACGCCGGGATGGGTGAGACCCATGCCATCTTTCTGATCGAGGCCAATGGGACCAAGCTCATCAACCTGAAGATCCCCGGCTGCCGTCCGTGCCTGAGCAACGATAACAAGAGCATTGCCTGGGGTTCCACCGACAACGAGCTGTCCGTGGCCGATATTGATCTGGATTCCGACACGCCCAAGGTCGCGAAGCCGCGCCTGCAAATCCGCGACTCGGAGAAGTTCATCTATCACATTGATTGGTCGCCGGACGGACGTTACCTCGCGTTCAGCGGTGGTCCGAAGTCCAAGGGCGATCCCAGCAAGAAGGGAACGTTTCAGTCGGCCTGCGAGATCGTGGGTGTGTATGCACCGGGCTGGGACATTTATGCGGTCTCTTCGGAGAAAACGGGGATCATTGACGTGAAAACCGCCGGGGCCGACGAAGTCGCGCGCTTCACCAGCAATGGGGCGAGTAACAAAGAGCCCGATTGGATGCCAAGGAAGCCTGCGGCCAAGTAAGCCATGAGATTGACGACTTATCTTTCGCTCCTCGCCGCGAGTGTGGTGCTCCTTTCCGGCTGCCAGGAAAACAAGCCCGGCGCTGAAACCAAAGCCGGGGAATCTGCGGTTGTCGAAGTCATCACGCCTTCGGGGGCGGCGATGGTTTTTGTGACCGGCGGTTCCTTCACCATGGGCAGCAGCAAAGGCAGTCCTGACGAGGCACCGCCCCACCAAGTCACGGTGGGTAGCTTTCTGATGGATAAGTATGAGGTGACCGGCGCGCAGTATGTCACGGCACAGCTTCCCAACCCATCGCGCTGGCATGAAAACCCGAAGAATCCGGTCGAGCAGGTGCGGTGGCGCGATGCCAAGCAATACTGCAACGAGCGCTCGCTGCTGGAGAAGCTGAAGCCTTGTTACAACGAGAAGACGCTGGACTGGGACTGCGACATGACGGCGAATGGGTATCGTCTGCCGACCGAGGCGGAGTGGGAGTATGCGGCCCGTGCTGGCACCGAGGGAGACTACGAGTTTGGTAGTGCCGACAAGCTGCGGCAGTATGGGTGGTTCGCTGAGAACGGGGAGCAAAAGACCCACCCGGTGGGGCAGAAAAAGCCGAACCGCTGGGGCCTCCACGACCTTTACGGCAACGTCTCCGAGTGGTGCGAGGACGTGTATAACGCGACCTATTACCAAGGCAGCCCCGCCACGGACCCGACCGGCCCGCCGAACACCGGCGCCGATGTCCGCCGGGTGATCCGGGGTGGCAGTTGGAAGGCCAGCGCCGGCCAGTGCCGCTCGTCGGCGCGGCAGGGCGAGAAGACCGGCGATAGCGATGCCTGTTTCAAGACGGACTACAGCGGCTTTCGCTGCGTGCGGCGGGTGACTGAGGCGGAACTGGCGGCCCTCAAGGCCAAGTAGTTTTCCGGTCTCCGCCGGTTTCGTCGAGACTTCCGCGCCATGCTTTTTCACACCTGGCCCTTCGCGATCTTTCTGCTGATCGTGCTGCCGGTGTTCTTCGCGTTGCAGCGCACGCGCCTGTGGCTGGCCTGGCTGCTGGTAGCGTCTTACTTTTTCTACGGCTGGTGGAATCCGTATTACCTCCTGCTGGTCGTCTATTCCACGCTGCTCGACTACGCGCTCGTCGCCTTCATGGACCATTGTCCGCGCGCTGGCCCGGCGGGAGAAAGTGGAAGCCGCTGGGCACCGCGGGGACTCGGCGACAAGCTGCTCAAGTCCGCGTTTGTCGGATCATTACTGGGAGCGATGGCTATTCTCGCTGGCGCTGTGTGGGGACCGGCGACATTGCGGCCCACGCTGATCGGAGCGGAGGTCTTGATGCTGCTCATGGCGCTCGGTGCGCTCTTGGGCAGTCGCAAAATCTGGCTGCTGGTCAGCCTCGTGAACAACCTCGCGCTGCTGTTGTTCTTCAAATACGCGGGTTTTGTGGTGGGGAATCTGAATGCAGTGTTTCCCCGCCTGCATCTGCCGGATCCGGCCACGCTGATGCCGTTCGGCTTTGCGTATCTCCTGCCGGTGGGTATCTCGTTCTTCACCTTTCAGTCGCTGAGCTACACGATTGATTTCTACTTCGGCAACGTCCACCGCGAGCGCAGCCTGCTCCGGTTCGCCACCTTCGTCTGCTTCTTTCCCCAGCTCATGGCCGGACCCATCGAGCGTGCCCGCCATCTGCTTCCGCAGTTCAACCAGTTCCCCGCCTTTCGCCTCCAGAATCTGACCGATGGAGCTTCGTTGCTCCTCGTCGGGCTTTTCAAAAAACTTGCGCTGGCGAACTACCTCTCGCTCTACGTCGAGCGCGTCTATGATCACCCGGACACCAGTAGCGGTGCCGCCCTGGTCCTCGGGACGGTGGCTTTTGGCTGGCAGATTTACTTCGACTTCAGCGGCTACACCGACATGGCCCGCGGCCTTGCCCGCATGATGGGTTTCAACCTTATCCTCAATTTCAACAACCCCTATCTCGCCGCGAGTCTTGGCGAGTTCTGGTCGCGCTGGCATATCGGTCTGTCGTCGTGGTTTCGCGACTACGTGTATATCCCGCTCGGTGGCAACCGCCTTGGGTCGTGGATGACTTACCGCAACTTGCTCATCACCTTCCTCATCTCCGGCGTGTGGCATGGGTCAAAGTGGACGTTCCTCATTTGGGGCGCGCTGCATGGCCTCGGCGTGATCGTTATGCGCGAAATGGAACGGTCCAGTTTCTACCGCGACCGGGTGCCGCGGCTGTTGAAGCAGGCGGCCGTGTTTGCCTTCGTGTCTTTTACTTGGATTTTCTTCCGCGCGGACTCGCTGGCCGACGCCAATCTCATCATCCGCCGGATCGCGACTGCAGGGTGGGGGACTGCGAACCTCCCCGTGCTCATGGTCGCGCTCGTGGCTGCGGTGTGGGGCTATGCCTTCCTTTATGAATCGCGCTTCCGCGACTTACTTAAGACCGGTGCCGTGCGCGTCAGTCTCGCGGTGATGATGGTCCTTTACCTCTGCCTCTGCGCCTCCGGCGGCGGAGCGTTCATCTACTTCCAGTTCTAATATGACCAACGAATCCGCATCCGGTATTACCCGCTCCGTCGGCCAAGGCGGGCCGAAGGAACTCGCGCCTTTTGGCGCGACCGAGATGCGCCTGACGGCGCGGCAGTGGCTGGCGACTTTGGCCATTGTTCTCGCGATCTTACTCGCGGTCCCGGCACTTTGGGAAAGGGTGGAGCGCTTCGACACCGGGGCGGACTACCGCATTCCGTATGCGCTGAGTCGCGACTACTGGCTCTATGCGCGCTGGGTGAAGCGGGCGGCGGTTCCGGGCAAGGTGGTGGTCCTCGGTGACTCCGTGGTGTGGGGCGAGTATGTGCAACCCGACGGGGCGTGGCCGGTTTTTCTGACGCGCGAGAGCGCGGGCGCGCCGGAGTTTGTGAATGGCGGTGTCAACGGCCTCTTCCCGCTCGCGCTCGAAGGCATGGTGCGGCACTACGCGAAGTTACCCGCCGGGCAGAAGGTGTTGCTGCAATGCAATCTGCTCTGGCTCACGAGTCCCGAGGCGGACCTGAGTTCCACGAAAGAGGAACACTTCAACCACGCGCGCCTTGTCCCGCAGTTCACGCCGCGCCTCGCGTGTTATCGCGCGGATGCCAGCGAAAAACTCACGGCGGAAATCCAGAACCGCGTGGGTTTCCTCCAATGGACGAGCCATCTGCAAAACGCCTACTTCGAGCAGAAGAGCATCCTCAACTGGACCCTCGCCGATGACGGTGGCGACCCACCACAATATCCCAACGCCCAGCGCAACCCACTCGCGCAGATCACCCTGACCGTCCCGCCGGCGCCCCTCGGCGACCCCCAGCGCGGTCCCGCCAGTGCGCGCCACAAGCCGTGGTCCACCACCGGCGTGGGCAGCACGCGTTTCGACTGGGTAAGCCTCGAATCCTCGCGACAGTGGGCCGCCTTTCAGCGCGTCGTCCGTCTGCTCCGCGCTCGCGGCAACGACGTGTTCGTCGTCCTCGGCCCTTTCAATGAACACATCATGGCCCCGCAAAACCGCGCGCCTTACCAGGCCATCCACGACGGCGTGGCCGCGTGGCTCACCGCGGAGAGTATCCCGCACAGCGTTCCCGAGCCTTTGCCCAGCGAACTCTACGCCGACGCCAGCCACCCGCTCACCGCCGGTTACGAGTTAATGGCCAAGCGCACCCTGGCGGACGCCGCCTTCCGGCGCTGGCTGGGCCGGTCGCTCGATAAGTAGCGGCATCGGGCGGCGTGAAGTGCGCCGACATTTTTTCCGTGTCATGCCCGCGTTTCGCGGCATGGTTTCCCTACCTATCCCCATGGACAAACGTCGCCTGCTCATCCGCTTCCTGCCCGTTGGCATCGCCCTGCTGGTCGTGGCCTTCCAGTATTTTTCCTCGGAAAAATTAACGAATGAAGCTGGCCGTACCGCCCGCCACGCGCTCACCCCGCAGCAGGAGGAAGTCCTCGGTTTGCAAAGCTACCAGCAGGTGCTCGGCGAGTCGGAACTCGTGAAGGACGGCGAAGACTACGAACTCGTGCTCCGCGTCGCCCAGCGTCTCGCCGCCGCCACCGGCCCGGCGGCCACGAAATTCCAATGGCACGTCTCGCTCGTCCGCAGTCCGCAGGTCAATGCCTTCTGCCTGCCCGGCGGCAAGATCGTCGTCTATACCGGCATCCTACCCATCGCCAAAACCGAGGCCGGGCTCGCCACGGTCATGGGTCACGAGATGGCCCACGCCACGCTGCGCCACGGCTCCGAGCGGCTCTTGCAGGAAAAGGCCACGCAAACCCTGCTCACCGGCGTGCAGACTTCCGTGGGCGACATGACTTACGAACAACAGCGCGCCGTCATGGGGGCCATCGGGGCGGGCGCGCGTTACGGCTTGTTGCTGCCCTTCAGCCGCGACCACGAGAGCGAGGCGGATAAGATCGGCCTCCTCTACATGGCGCGCGCTGGCTACGACCCGGCGGAGTCGGTCGCCTTCTGGCAGCGCATGAGCGCGGCGACCGGCGACGGCAAGCCGCCGGAATTCATGTCCACGCATCCCGCGGACAGCACCCGCATCGCGCAACTCAAAGCGCTGCTCCCGCAAGCGCAGGCCGAGTACCAGCGCGCCCATCCGCAGCCGTAGCGCGTTCCTGCGTGGAGAAAGCGCGCGCCGCCAGTAAAGGAGCGGCGCGCTTCCAGCCGCCGTTCACCCACTGCGCCGGAGGCGCGCGCACTTTGGGGGCGAAGCTGACACCGCGAAGAGGTCAGGCGCTGCGCGCGTGGGACGACGGCGGCTGGAAGCGCGTCGGTCCTTTTGCCGCCCCGCGGAAATCTCCCGCCTATTTTCTAATAAGCCCCACGCCCACCCGTCTCACTGGCCACGATGTCTCCCGACTCGCCTTCTCACCCACACCGCCGGACGCTTCGCCGATGATTCCGCAGCCCCTCCCCCCATGG
>Ga0163144_10014924_pt1 | contig 16074 bp, 12 predicted proteins | sample OliLak19BULKMAT1_FD_123175 | JGI IMG/M metagenome (GOLD analysis project Ga0163144, IMG submission 123175) | Freshwater microbial mat bacterial communities from Lake Vanda, McMurdo Dry Valleys, Antarctica - Oligotrophic Lake LV.19.BULKMAT1 | ecosystem: Environmental > Aquatic > Freshwater >... | reverse complement strand
TCCCGGGCAGGAGAAGCAGGTGATCGAGTTCTACACCAAGAACCAGAACGCCATGGCCCAGCTCCGCGCGCCGATCTACGAGGAGAAAGTCGTCGACTACATCCTCGAGAAGGCGACCGTGACGGACAAGCCGGTCAGCCGGGAAGTGCTGATGAAGGAAATCGGGGACGAGTAATCGCCCCCTTTTTCTTCAATCCAGCCCTCAATACCTGGTTTAACTGACGAATTGCTGTGGACGGGGGTGGGGGGACTTGCGCCCGGGCACTCGCGTTCGGATATTGTTAGTCCAATCCGTGATTTGAGTCTCAAAGGCCCCGGCCGGTGGGGCTGCCTTAGAAAGAACCCTCGCAATGGACGATTTCAGCACGAAGGCGATGAATCTCGTCCCCATGGTCGTGGAGCAATCCAGCCGTGGCGAGCGCGCTTATGACATCTTTTCGCGCCTGCTGAAGGACCGGATCGTATTCGTTACGGGACCGATCGACGATGGCCTCGCCAGTCTGATCACCGCGCAGCTTCTCTTCCTGGAGTCAGAGAACCCCAAGAAGGAAATTGCCATGTATATCAACTCGCCAGGCGGGTATGTGCATTCCGGCCTCGCGATCTACGACACCATGCAATACATTCGCAGCCCGGTATCGACGGCCTGCATCGGCATGGCGGCGTCGATGGGCGCGCTGCTGATGGCGGCCGGCGAGAAGGGGATGCGGTTCGCGACCCCGAATTCGCGCATCCTGCTTCACCAGCCTTCCGGCGGGTTCCGCGGCGTCGCGTCCGACATTGAACGGCACGCCCTGGACATTCTCGGCACCAAAAGGCGCCTTAACGAGATTTATGTGAAGCATACCGGCCAGCCCTACGAACTGGTCGAAAAGACGCTGGATCGCGATAGTTTCATGACCGCGAGCGAGGCTCAGGCCTTTGGAATCGTAGATAAAGTCTATGAAAAACGTGCCGCGCCGGCGGATTGAGCGCCGTTTTTCAGCAGATTCGGCCCGCCGACGCTGATTGTGTCTCCTTGCGGCACCTTGCTTGCTATGATCCGATAGGATGCCTTGAACCTATCTGAAACGATTGAAATATATGATTCGAGGCTTGGGCTTGCAGGAGTGACGCCCGCGGGGTTTTTCCCCGAGGCGTCTTGAGGTGTCGATGAACAAGAGCGCTTCAGGCGACAGCAAAAACACGCTGTACTGCTCGTTCTGCGGAAAATCGCAGCACGAAGTGAAAAAGCTTATCGCGGGCCCGACGGTTTTCATCTGCGATGAATGCGTCGAACTCTGCATGGACATCATCCGCGAGGAGTCGAAGACCGCGCTGGTGAAGTCGCGCGATGGCGTGCCGACGCCGCGCGAAATCTGCGACGTGCTGGACGACTATGTGATCGGCCAGGCCAAGGCCAAGCGCGTGCTGTCCGTCGCTGTGCATAACCACTACAAGCGCCTGAACCATGCGGCGAAGAATTCGGACGTCGAACTCGCGAAGTCCAACATCCTGCTCATCGGCCCGACGGGTTGCGGCAAGACGTTGTTGGCGCAGACGCTGGCGCGCATCATCGACGTTCCGTTCACAATGGCCGACGCCACGACGCTGACCGAAGCGGGTTATGTTGGCGAAGACGTGGAGAACATCATCCTCAAGCTGCTGCAGGCCTCCGACTACAACGTCGAGCGGGCGCAGCGCGGCATCGTCTATATCGACGAGATCGACAAGATTTCGCGCAAGTCCGACAACCCCTCGATCACACGCGACGTGTCGGGCGAGGGCGTGCAGCAGGCGCTGCTGAAGATCATGGAGGGCACGGTTGCATCCGTTCCTCCGCAGGGCGGCCGCAAGCATCCGCAGCAGGAGTTCCTGCAGGTCGACACGACGAACATGCTGTTCATCTGCGGCGGCGCGTTCTCGGGCCTGGATAAAGTCATCTCGGATCGCGGACGCGGCACGTCGATCGGCTTCGGGGCCAACGTGATCGCGCCCGAAGATCGTCGCACAGGCAAGATTCTCGAAGAGTGCGAGCCGGAAGACCTGGTGAAGTTCGGCCTGATCCCGGAATTCATCGGCCGCCTGCCAGTCATCGCGACGCTGGAAGACCTGGACGAACCTGCGCTCATCCAGATTCTCACCGAGCCGAAAAACGCGCTGCTGAAGCAGTATCAGCGCCTGTTCGAGATGGAGAACGTGACGCTGACCTTCACCGACGACGCTCTCTCCGCCGTGGCGCGCCGCGCCATCCAGCGGAAGACCGGCGCACGGGGCCTGCGTTCGATCATGGAGGCCATCCTGCTCGACACCATGTTCGAGCTGCCCAACCTGCGCGGCGTCGAAGAAGTGGCGATCAATGCCGAGGTCGTGGAAGGTCGCGCCCGGCCGCTCTACGTACACGGCTCAGATGGCCAGGCAACCGCGACGGCTTCTTAGGCTTTCGTCCCTTCACTGCTGCTGCAACGATTCGTCTGGCTCGCCCGGATCGGGAACTCGCGTCCGTCGAAGTGTCTGTGGCCGTCTGCGCGCCAAATAACTGTGAAGTATCATGCGTCACATGCGTGGGTTGAACAGTGAGCCGTGACGGGCCAATTTGTTCCTCAAGTGAATGTCCGGTCCGATCTTTTTTGCATGGCCCGGCCTTCCTCACGCTGGTGAGCTTCCATGAAGGCGCTGGCGGCGAAGTAAGGAGAAATGTATCATGGCCACGATCCTCCCCGTTCTGCCCCTGCGCGATATTGTCGTGTTCCCGCGCATGGTGGCTCCCCTCTTTGTGGGACGCGACAAATCCGTTCGGGCGCTTGAAGAAGTCGAGAAAGGCGGCGGCGAAATCCTGCTCGTCGCGCAGAAGGAAGCCGGCGTCGATGACCCGGCCGAGGAAGATCTCTATTCCGTCGGCGTTGTGGCCACGATCCTGCAGCTGCTGAAGCTGCCGGATGGCACGGTGAAGGTGCTCGTCGAAGGCAAACACCGCGCGCGGCTCGAGAAGCTGATCGACAAGGGCGACTACTATGCCGCCGAGTTTTCGCGTCTCGACGAGAAGAAAGCTGACTCCGAAGAGTCCGCGGCGCTGATGCGCGCCGTCATCGAACAGTTTGACGGCTACGTGAAACTCAACCGGAAGATCCCGTCCGAGACTGTTGGCACGGTCAGCGCGATCACCGACCCCGGCCATCTGGCCGATGCGGTCGCGGCACAGCTGTCGATCAAGCTTGAGGACAAGGAACAGCTGCTCGAACTCATCGACGTCACCGAGCGCCTGGAAAAGGTGTTCTCGCTGATGGAAGGCGAGATCGGCATGCTCCAGATGGAGCGGAAGATCCGCAACCGCGTGAAGCGGCAGATGGAGAAGACGCAGCGCGAGTACTACCTCAACGAGCAGATGAAGGCGATCCAGCGCGAGCTGGGTGATGGCGACAGCGGTGGCGGAGAGCGCGACGAGATCGGCGAACTGGAAGAGAAGATTGCCAAGACCCCGATGTCGGAAGAGGCGCGCACCAAGGCCGAGGCCGAAGTGAAGAAGCTGCGCCAGATGTCGCCGATGTCGGCGGAGTCCACCGTCGTGCGAAACTATCTCGACTGGATGGTCTCGCTGCCGTGGGGCCGCAAGAAGGAAGTGGTGCGCGACCTTCAGCATGCCGAAGACGTGCTGAACGCAGATCACTATGGGCTCGAGAAGGTCAAGGAACGCATCATCGAGCATCTCGCCGTCCAGGCGCGTGGCGACAAGGTGCGTGGCCCTATCCTGTGCCTCGTCGGCCCCCCGGGCGTCGGCAAGACCTCGCTTGGCAAGTCGATCGCGAAGGCGACGGGCCGGGACTTCGTGCGTGTGTCGCTGGGCGGCGTGCGGGACGAAGCCGAGATCCGCGGCCACCGCCGTACTTATATCGGCTCCATGCCGGGCCGCATCATCCAGTCGATGAAGAAGGCGAAGAGCGGCAATCCGCTGTTCCTGCTCGACGAGATTGACAAGCTTGGCCAGGACTATCGCGGCGACCCGTCATCGGCGCTTCTCGAAGTGCTCGATCCAGAACAGAACGTGACGTTCAACGACCATTATCTGGAGGTCGACTATGACCTCTCGGATACGATGTTCATCACGACGGCGAACTCGCTGAACATGCCCCAACCGCTTCTCGACCGGATGGAGATCATCCGCCTCGAGGGTTACACGGAAGACGAGAAGGTCGAGATCGCCAAGCGGCACCTGCTGCCGAAGACGATCGAGAACCACTTGCTCAAGGATGGTGAACTGATTGTGGAAGAGAGCGCGATCCGTGACCTCATCCGATACTACACCCGCGAGAGCGGCGTGCGTTCGCTGGAGCGTGAAATGGCGCGACTTGCCCGCAAGGCGGTTCGTGACATCGAGATGAAGAAAGCAACCTCGGTCACCGTCAATGGCGAAAACCTCGCCAAGTTCGCCGGCGTGCGGAAGCATCGCTTCGGCATGGCGGATCGCGAAGATCAGGTCGGCGTCGTCACAGGCCTCGCCTGGACGGAAGTCGGCGGCGACTTGCTCACCATCGAAGCCGTGCAGATGCCCGGACGTGGCCGCATGACGGTCACCGGTTCTCTGCGCGACGTGATGAAGGAGTCGATCTCGGCGGCGCAATCGCTGGTTCGTTCGCGCTCGGTGCAGATGGGTATCCGCCCGCCGGTGTTCGACAACACGGACATCCACGTGCACGTGCCGGACGGGGCGACCCCCAAGGATGGCCCGTCGGCCGGTATAGCGATGACGACAGCCATCGCGTCGCTGCTGACCGGCAATCCGATCCGCAAGGATATCGCCATGACAGGCGAGATCACGCTGCGCGGCCGGGTGCTGCCCATCGGCGGTCTCAAGGAGAAACTGCTCGCGGCCCTGCGTGGCGGCATCAAGATGGTGCTGATCCCCGAGGAGAACGAGAAGGATCTTGCGGACCTGCCGGAGAACGTGAAGCAGGGTCTGACCATCGTGCCGGTATCGACGATCGAGCAGGTTTTGGCGCGCGCGCTGGTGCGCCCGCTGACGCCGATTCAGTGGAGCGAGACGGATGAAGCCGCTTACCGCGCTCAGCTTGGGCCGGGCGGAACGAAGCCAGGCGAGGCCCAGCTGCCTCACTAGGTGAGACGACGTAACGTGGTGTCAACGGGCCTGCTGGCGACGGCGGGCCCGTTTGCGTTGCAGCTCTGCGCGTCAGCCGGGCGCACGCGTTAGCCGCCTCAGCTTGCCAAGCCTAGCCGGATGGGTACATGCATCCGGCCACCCCCTCCGTAACCCGGAAACGCCGCCCATGACCGTCAAAGTCCGCTTTGCGCCTTCGCCCACGGGCAAGCTGCACGTCGGGAACATCCGTACTGCACTGGTCAACTGGCTTTTCGCGAAAGGCCAGGGCGGGACGTTCGTGCTGCGTATCGACGACACGGACCTGGAGCGCTCCACCAAGGAGAATGAGGACGGCATCCGGCGCGATCTTGCCTGGCTGGGCATGACATGGGACGAGACGTTCAAGCAGTCCGAGAAGTTCGAGCGCTATCGCGAGGCCGCTGCGGAGCTGAAGGCCAAGGGGCTGCTTTATCCCTGCTACGAAACCGCCGAGGAGCTGGAGCGTCGCAAGAAGATCGCGCTGAGCCGCGGCAAGCCGCCAGTTTACGATCGCGCCGCCCTGGAGCTGACGGATGAGCAGCGCGAGGCGCTGGAGGCCGAAGGCCGCAAGGCGCACTGGCGCTTCAGGTTGTCGGGCGGACGCGCGGAGTGGAAGGATCTCGTGCGCGGGCAGCAGTCGATCGACACGTCGTCCGTGTCGGACCCCGTGCTGATCCGCGAGGATGGCTCGTTCCTCTACACCATGCCGTCAGTGGTGGACGATGTGGATGCGAAGATCACGCATGTCATCCGTGGCGAGGATCACGTCACCAATTCCGGGGCGCAGATCGAGATCTTTCTCGCGCTGGGCGCTCAGCCCCCCGAGATGGCGCACATGCCGCTGCTGATCGGCGCAGACGGGCAGGGCCTGTCGAAGCGGCTCGGCTCGCTGTCGGCGGAACAGTTGCGCAATGAGGGGTATGAGCCGTTGGCGCTGCTGTCTCTGCTAGCCAAGATCGGCACATCAGATCCCGTGGAGGCGCGCGAGAGCCTGCAGCAACTGGCGCTCGAGTTTTCGTTCTTGAAGATGGGGCGCGCGCCGGCGCGCTTCGAGGAGAACGAACTCAACGGGCTCAACGCGCAGATCGTGCATGCGATGAGCTTCGAGACGGTGAAGCCGAGGCTGGAGAGGCTCGCCTATGGTGATCAGGCGACGCCGGAATTCTGGGACATCGTGCGCGGCAACCTGCAGGGCGTGCCGGATGCAGCGCTGTGGCTTGCTGTCGTCTATGGCGGCGGACTGACGGGACCGGTGCTGGACCCCGATGACAAGGCGTTTGTGGGCGAGGCGGCGCAGTTGTTTCCGGCCGGTGATGCGACCCTCGCGACGTGGAAGACGTGGGTCGATGCCGTCAAGGCCAGAACGGGTCGTAAGGGCAAGGCTCTGTTCCAGCCCCTGCGCCGCGTGCTGACGGATCAGGAGCACGGGCCGGAGATGGATCGGATGCTGCTGCTCATCGGCGCGGAGAAAGCGCGGGTGCGGCTGGAGCAGGCGTCGGCCTAGGTTTGCTCGACGAACTGCTTGTTCTGCTCACGAATCTGGGCAGCTGCGTCGTCATAGAGGAAAGGCAGGAACGCATAGCGGCGACCGCGTGTGACTTGCGTCACCGCGTGGAGCAACGAGCAAGAGAAGACAACCGCGCCGCCCGCTGATGGACGGAAGCCGCGGGCACCGTACTCTGGAAACACAACTTCGCCGCCGTCGAAATCCTCGCTGAGATTGATCGAAACAGCGAAGCGTCGGTGCGCCGTGCCCTTTGTGGTATTGTCGCGGTGCGGCCGGAAATGCGCATCGTCTTCGGCGGCGTAACAGGCGACAAGGTAGCGCTCGATGCGCGTCGCCGTGAACTGATGAATTTTCTCGATCTCGGGCACAATGCGGCGTCGGATGTGCGCGGTGATGATCTTGCGCTCGGTTTCATCGGTCAGAAGGTAGTCCCGCCGGCGCTTCTGCAGGTCATCATGGACTAGTCGCGTGCGGCCGTCGATCTCGCGCATCACGCCCGACAGGTCGCGGTCCGCCGCTTCATAGCCGACAATGAGCTGTGCGCAGGTCTCCTGGTCAAAAACGTTTTCGAGGACGATCACTGGCGCCTGGATTTCCATTCCGGCGATGCGGCCTGCGGGTGGCATCCTCGCGACATGCTCCAGCGCCTCGGCGATGTCGGCCCGATCTTCCCGGAAGGGGATGATGGCGGTGACACGCATCATCGGATTGATGATGACCCACTTGCCGAAATAGATGCCCTCGCTGCCGTCGAGCGAGGCGACGCCGTAGGCGCGCGCTATCTTGTTGTCGTAGTCCCAGAAGAAGCGGTAGCCCGGGGCGATGGTGGTGAGACGCTTCTGCGTCTCGTCCTCACGATCGGTCGACACGCCGAAGAATGCTGCGTGGAGGTCGTCGAACAGATCGCGACGCTTTCTGACTGCGGCGAGGACTGCCGCAGCGTGGGCGGTGGTGCTGCTGCGAAAGAAGCACAGCACGAGCGAACGGCCAGCTGCAAGATCGAGATTGTAGCGCTCGCCGCTGGAACTGCGCTGCATCACTCTTGGGGCGGGGTCGCCAGGAGAAAGAAGCGTGTAGGCCGTCATGTTGGTTCCGGACTTGCATCCGCCGGACCAGCCAACGGGCGACAATCGACGACAGACAATAGGCCATGCGGCTTAACGCTTTGTCGATACGGAGGGGTCAGCTTCCCGCTGTTCGGTAAAGCGCCCGTCCAGCCGCTCGTAGCCCAATTCCATGCTGTCGGTCATGCCTGTGGAGACGACGGCGTCGCGGATTTCCTTGCTGGCGGATTTCATCACCATTTCCAGTGGGGTAGCCTCGGCCTTTTCGCTCAAGGAGGTGCGTATGATGGCCGGATTGCTGGCGTCCATCGCGCCTCCGATTTCTCCGGGGTCGTAGTTTTCTTCGTGAACCATACGGGCTGGCGCATCGACCTCGCGGAGTTTGTCGAAGAAGCCGAACGCTTTGTCCTCGCTGTCAGACCGCCATCGCGAGCGATACCTGCCGCCGGGACGGACATCCATCTCGCACACGGGCATCGACCAGCCGGGCGGGCCAAGGCATCCAGCGCCTGACCAGTTGAGGCCTGGTGTGAGCGTCCCACACCAGCTGTCGAGGCGCTGCGAAGTCGCGCGTGAGGCGCACCTCGGTGTCGCTTGGCAGGGTAACCTTTGCCTTTTCCAGAGTCCTCACCACGACGTCTCCTTTCTCGGTTCTGTGGTTGCCGGATTATTGGCGCTCGCGTCATGATCTCGGGGGAGCGGCCTGCATATGGCCGAGCAGGTCATCGGGTGCGCTGTAGCGGCGCTCCCAGAGCAGGCGGTAGTTTTCGAGCCAGGCCTTTGCCTCCGCGAGCGGCGCCGCCTCGATCCTGCGCGGTCGGCGCCGGCCGGACATCGTGGTGATGATCAGGCCTGCATTCTCCAGAACCTTGAGGTGCTTGGAGATGGCGGGCTGGCTCAGCGCGAAAGGTTCGGTGAGTTGGGCCACCGACGCCTCGCCCTGGGCGAGGCGTGCAAGGATCGCGCGGCGTGTGGGATCCGCCAGCGCGGCGAAAGTGGCGTCCAGGCGTTGGGTTGGCGTCATCGCAGTATATCCATAACCAGGTGGAGATGAGAACCACACGGTTATGGACGTCAAGCTGCGGCGCGATCATTTCTGCCGCTGTCGTCAGGGGCGGCGAGGGCGCTGCTTTGCAGATACCGACTGTATCACCAACTCGCCCTTTGCTTTTGCCTTGGCATCCAGCGTCCACCCCGCCTGCACGACCGCCGCGGTGATAAGCGCGTCCACAGCCTCCGACTTGAGCATGCCAAGCCCGTCCAGCCGCACGGAACGGATGCGCGACCCCTTGCCTTCCAGCACGCCGTCAGGGTCATCGAGTGTCGCGCCGAACATCAGGAACAGCGTCGCCCATCGCGGGTACAGCGCGATCGAGATCGGAAGGGCCGAGGCTTTCGTCGTGGGTCCGAAGCCAACGGCAAGCGCGTTGTAGTTGTCGTAGACCAGGCAGATTGCGCCTGGCAGGCGTTTTCTGAGGTGCGCGATCGCGGCACGCCCGAGTTTCTCCATCCCGGGCGAATACTTTTTCAGACAGGCGTCCAGTTGCTGCTGGGCAGTGGCCATGAGCTAAGGTTATTCTCAAATCGTCAGCGGACGCCAGATCTGTGGAACCAATGCAGTACCCGGAGCGTTTCGGGTCGGAAGTGGAGACTGAAAATGGCAGGACGTCGGACGGACACAGATTACAGAAACTCGGTCGAGAACCTGGCCGGGAGAGTGGCGAGCGATATGTCGGAACTTTCAGAACACGCGAGACGCGCTCTCGGCGGCGCGCAGGAATTTGCAGGCGATTTCGCCGAAGGCGCGGCAAAGGGCGGCCGCAAGGCTGCAAAATTCGTTGTTCGCGAAGTGCGTGAGCATCCGCTGCGGACGCTGGCGATTGGCGCGGCGGTTGGAGCGGTGGTTGCTGCCGTGATCATGCTACGCAATAGAAGCGACGAGTAAGCCTTCTGCTCTCGTGCAGCGCATTGCGCCAGGCGGAAGGCATGCCGCCTAGCGTTTTGCGTGGGTCAGGCTGCTTGACGCCCAACTGACGCCAGAGCCAGCGCCTCTGCCACCTTTATGCCATCGACGGCAGCAGAGAGAATCCCGCCAGCATAGCCTGCGCCCTCGCCTGCGGGGTATAGCCCCTTCACACTCAACGACTGGACGTCTGCTCCGCGTGTCATCCGCACAGGGCTTGAGGTGCGGGTTTCAACGCCGGTCATGACAGCCTCCTCCATCGAGAAGCCCTGGATCTGGCGGTCGAACACCTGCAGCGCTTCGCGCATCGCTGTCGTCGCATATTCGGGCAGGCAAAGATTGAGGTGCGTCGGCGTGACGCCGGGCTTGTAGGACGGGATGACGGCTCCAAGCGCGGTCGATGGCTGGTCCTTCAGGAAGTCGCCCACGAGCTGGCAGGGAGCAAACCATGATGCGCCGCCAGCGACGAACGCCTTCTCCTCCCAGTGCCGCTGGAAGGCGATACCTGCGAGAGGATTGGCCCGGGCATCTGCCGGGAAGTCTTCGGGCGTGACACCCACGACGATGCCAGCATTCGCGTTGCGCTCGTGACGCGAATACTGGCTCATGCCGTTGGTGACGAGGCGGCCGTCCTCAGAGGCGGCCGCCACCACGGTTCCCCCGGGGCACATGCAGAAGGAATAGACGCTGCGGCCGTTGCTGGCGTGGTGGGCCAGCTTGTAGTCTGCGGCACCGAGGGTGGGGTGGCCAGCGCTGGGGCCGAAGCGGGCGCAGTCGATGATGGATTGCGGATGCTCGATGCGTACGCCGATGGAGAAGGGCTTCGCCTCGAAGAAAACACCACGACGGTGGAGCATTTCGAACGTATCGCGCGCAGAGTGACCCAGCGCCATGACCAGGTGGTCGGTCTCGATCGCATCTCCGTTCGCAAGCACGACACCCGCGACCTGTTTCTCGTCTTGGCGTTCGTGCAGGAGAATATCGGTCACCTGATGCTCAAAGCGGATCTCGCCGCCGAGCCTTTCGATCTTTCCCCGCATGTGCTCGATCATCGAGACGAGGCGGAAGGTGCCGATGTGTGGCTTTGAGACGTACAGGATCTCATCGGGTGCGCCAGCCTCGACGAACTCGATGAGAACCTTGCGCCCCAGATGGCGCGGGTCCTTGATCTGGGAATAGAGTTTTCCGTCCGAGAAGGTGCCCGCGCCGCCTTCGCCAAATTGTGCGTTCGAAGCGGGGTTGAGCACGCCCTTGCGCCAGAACTTGAAGGTATCGACTGCGCGCTCGCGGACGATCTTGCCGCGTTCCAGGATGATCGGGTTGAACCCCATCTCGGCCAGGAGCAGCCCGGCGAACAGGCCGCATGGTCCCATGCCGACGACTACGGGACGCTTCACGCCGCCGCGAGCCTGCACGGGTGGACGGTAGTTGAGATCGGGCGTGCGGACGATCTGCTTGTCCTTCGACAACCGCTTCAGGACGGAGCCCTCGTCTCTTACCTCCGCGTCGATCGTGTAGATGAGCTGGATCGCCGACGTCTTGCGGGCGTCATAGGCGCGCTTGAACACGCTGAATGAGAGGAGGGTCTGATCCGAGACGCCAAGACGCTTGAGGATTGCTTGTCTCAGTGCTGGCTCGGGATGATCGAGCGGCAGCTTGAGTTCCTGAATGCGGAGCATCTGGTTCGTCCTTCATGGGGGTGGCGCAACGCACACCAGACCAATGGGGCGGCATATAGGGGAGGTTGCGCATTGGCGCAAATCCCCCGCGTCAGCCCTCGTCCAGCAACGCGATCAGCCGTTCGCGCGCTTCGAGAAACTCTTCGCGAAATTGCTGGACGACCTGCGGGCAGGACATGGACTGGTTCATCAGGCCGACGCCTTGGCCGACCCAGTATGTGGCCAACTGCTTCGCGCCTTCATGGCCTGTCTCGGCAAGCTTGTTCACCCGCCGCAGGGCAGGCTCCGAGACGAAGCTCTGAAGGGGCATGCCGAGTGGGCTGGGCGCATCGTCGCGTTCCCACGCATCCGTCCAGGGGGAGCGCAGCTGGCGTGACGGCTTGCCAGTCCGCGAGCGCGAGCGGACCGTGTCGCGGGAGGTGGCGGCAAGCATCTTCTGCTTGATCGTTTCACTGGTCTCGGCCTCGGTCGTTGTCAGCCAGACTGATCCACACCAGGCGCCCGCTGCGCCCATCGACATGGCGGCGGCCATCTGTGTGCCCGTGGTAATGCCGCCGGCGGCGAGAATGGGGGTGGTCGCGCCCATGGCCCGCACGGCGCGATGCACTTCCGGGATGAGCACCATGCTTGAGACTTCGCCGCAGTGGCCGCCCGCTTCGCCGCCTGCTACGACGAGAATGTCGACGCCTGCCTGAACCTGCGCGACTGCATGCTCCTTGGCGCCAACCAGTGCTGCCACAGGCACGCCGTGCCGTTTGCCCATTTCCAGCATGACACGTGGTGGCACGCCGAGCGCGTTTGCGATGAGGCGGATCGGAAATTCGAATGCGACTTCGAGCGCATTTGCGGCCCCTTCGGCGCGCATGTTGCGAACAAAGCCGACGCTGCGCGCGCGATCTTCGTCCAGGTCGCCAGCCTCGACACCGTGGGACTCGAGAATGCCAGTGGCGAAATCCTTGTGCGCCTGGGGCACAGCGGCGAGGAGCGCCGCGCCACTGAATGCCTCGGATTTGCCCTCCATCGCATTGGGGACGATGAGGTCGACCCCATAGGGTTTGCCGCCGCAGTGCGCGTCAATCCAGGCAAGTTCTTCGCGAAGCCGATCCGGCGGCAAGTTCACCGCGCCGAACACGCCCATGCCGCCTGCGCGCGAGACGGCTGCCACAACATCGCGGCAGTGGCTGAAGGCGAGCAGCGGAAAATCGATGCCGAGCATCTCGCAGATGGGCGATTTCATGTGACGGTCTCGCGCGATGGTTTCGGCAGGGTGGAGCCATAGCGACAGGACGTCAAATCGACCACTGTCCAACCTTGCGGAACGTCGGACCCCCGTCGTTCTGCAACGACAACGCCTGGACGCCTATCTTGGCAGGTTACTCACGCCCATCAGACACTCGTCGACCGACCGCGCGCACTGGCGGCCTTCGCGGATCGCCCACACGACGAGCGACTGCCCGCGACGCATGTCGCCGCATGCGAAGATGCGGTCGGCGCTGGTCTTGTAGTCGTCCGTCGTGGCTGCGACGTTGCCGCGCTGATCGAGTACGGCTTTCGTCTGATCGAGAAGGCCGGGCACGATAGGGCCGGTAAAGCCCATGGCGAGCAGGACGAGGTCCGCTTTCAGCTCAAACTCGGACCCCGCGACTTCCTGCATCTCAAGGCCGCGGGTGCCTTTCACCCATTCAACACGGGCGCAGACGAGGGCCTTCAACCTGCCGCTGCCGCCGATGGCGCGCTTGGTGATCACCGACCAGTCGCGCTCGGCGCCTTCCTCGTGGCTCGAGGAGGTGCGCAGCTTCAGCGGCCAATCTGGCCAGGTCATTGCCTTGTTCTCCTGCGCCGGCGGACGGGGCATGATTTCGAGCTGCGTGACGCTCGCTGCGCCGTGACGGTTCGACGTACCGATGCAGTCCGATCCGGTGTCGCCTCCGCCGATGACGATGACGTGCTTGCCTGTCGCCGTGATCGTGCCGCCTGGCGCGGCGGTGTTCTCGTCGTCGCCGGCCACGCGCTTGTTCTGCTGCGTCAGAAAATCCATGGCGTAGTGAACGCCGTCCAGTTCACGCCCGGGCACGGGCAGGTCGCGCGGCTTCTCGGCGCCGCCGGCCAGGACGATCACCTGATAGTCGTCGAGCAGGCGCTGAACTGACACATCGATGCCGACATGCATGCGCGGGCGGAAAATGACGCCTTCGCCCTCCATCTGGCGCATGCGCAGGTCGATGTGCTTCTTTTCCATCTTGAAGTCGGGGATGCCATAGCGAAGCAGGCCGCCGATGCGGTCCGACTTCTCAAAGACGGTAGGCGAATGTCCTGCGCGAGCCAGCTGTTGTGCGCAGGCCAGGCCAGCGGGCCCGGAGCCGACCACGGCAACCCGCTTTCCCGATCCGCGCGGTGCGGATTGCGGCTTGATCCAGCCTTCCTCCCAGCCGCGGTCGATGATCTCGCACTCGATTGTTTTGATCGAGACGGGGTTCTCGTTGATGTTGAGCACGCAGGACGCCTCGCACGGCGCGGGGCAGACGCGGCCGGTGAATTCCGGGAAGTTGTTGGTCGAGTGCAGGTTCTCCAGCGCAGTCTTCCAGTGATCGCGCAGGACGAGGTTGTTCCAGTCCGGGATCTGGTTGTTGACCGGACAGCCTGACGCACCCGGCGCGACCGAGCCTGTGCCCTGACAGAACGGGATGCCGCAATCCATGCAGCGCGCGGCCTGGATGCGGATTTCCGCATTGTCCATGCGTTTGAGGAATTCGGCGTAGTTCTTCTTCCGCGCCTCCGGCTTTTCGTAGGCGCGTTCTTTTTTCTCGTATTCGAGGAAGCCTGTGGGCTTGCCCATGGTGATGCTCCCCTGACTCTACTCTGCCGCCACTGTGGTCTGGCTCGATGCCTTCATGTCGGCCAGCGCTCTCGCGTAGTCGACCGGCATGACCTTCACGAAATTTCCCAGCGCGACGTCCCAGCTGTCGAGCAACTCGCGGGCGCGGGCGCTGCCCGTATGCAGCAAGTGGCGCTCGACGATGATACGCAGCCGTTCCGCGTCGAACGCCAGCATGTCGCCCATGCCGCTGCTCTCGGCCGAGGGGGCGCGCTGGAGTGGTGCGCCTGCTTCCGGTCCGCCTTCAGCGGGTTTTACGGCTTCCAGCCTCACCATCGATGGATTGCACCGGCTGACGAAGCTCTTCCTGGGGTCGTAGACATAGGCGACGCCGCCGGACATGCCGGCTGCGAAGTTGCGTCCTGTATCGCCGAGGACCACGACCACGCCGCCGGTCATGTATTCGCAGCCATGGTCACCACAGCCTTCAACGACTGCCACCGCGCCGGAATTGCGCACGGCGAAGCGCTCGCCCGCGACGCCTTCGAAATAGGCCTCGCCTGCGATGGCCCCGTATAGGACGGTGTTGCCGACGATGATGTTCTCCGTCGGCTGGCGTTTGGCACCGTCGGGTTGGCGTACCACGACGCGGCCGCCCGAGAGGCCCTTGCCGACATAGTCGTTGGCGTCGCCAACAAGAGTCAGCGTTACGCCGCGGGCGAGGAAGGCGCCAAAGCTCTGTCCAGCCGTACCTGTCAGCGCGATCTGAATGGTGTCCTCAGGCAGGCCCATATGGCCGAACCTTCTGGCGACTTCGCCAGAGAGCATTGCGCCGACGGTGCGGTTCACATTCTTGATCGTCTCGGTGATCTGCACCGGCTTGGGGTTCCTGGTAAGCGACGATTTGGCCCCCTTGATCAGCTTGTGATCCAGCGCGCCGTCGAGGCCATGGTCCTGCGTTGAGGCGTGTTTGACAGCAACGCCGTCCTTCGTAGGCGGTCGGTAGAGGATCTTCGACAGGTCCACGCCCTTGGCCTTCCAGTGGTCGAGCGCGTGGCGCATGTCGATCAGGTCAACTCGGCCGACTAACTCCTCAAACTTCCTGAAGCCCAGCTTCGCCATGATATGGCGGACCTCCTCTGCGACGAAGAAGAAGTAGTTGATTACATGCTCCGGCGCGCCGGTGAAGCGTGCGCGCAGGATGGGATCCTGCGTCGCGACGCCAACGGGGCAGGTGTTGAGGTGGCACTTGCGCATCATGATGCAGCCCGCCGCGATCAACGGGGCCGTGGAGAAGCCGAACTCGTCTGCGCCAAGCAGTGCGCCGATGACCACGTCGCGGCCTGTGCGCAAGCCGCCATCGACTTGCACGGCGATACGTCCGCGCAGTTCGTTGAGCACCAGTGTTTGTTGCGTCTCGGCGAGGCCGATTTCCCACGGGCTACCGGCATGCGTCAGCGACGTGAGAGGTGATGCGCCGGTGCCGCCTTCATAGCCCGAGATCGTCACATGGTCTGCACGGGCCTTGGAGACGCCCGCGGCGACCGTGCCGACGCCGACTTCGGACACCAGCTTGACGGAGATGCGCGCGACTGGGTTCACGTTCTTGAGGTCGTGGATCAGCTGCGCCAGATCCTCGATCGAATAGATGTCGTGGTGGGGAGGTGGCGAGATGAGGCCAACGCCGGGGGTCGAGTGACGAACTCTGGCGATGTTCTTGTCGACCTTGTGTCCCGGCAGTTGTCCGCCTTCGCCCGGCTTTGCGCCCTGCGCCATTTTGATCTGGATGTCGTCGGCGTTGACGAGGTATTCGGTTGTCACTCCAAAACGCCCCGAGGCGACCTGCTTGATCGCCGAGCGCATCGAGTCGCCGTTCTTCATGCGCACGAAGCGGTCTGGCTCTTCGCCGCCTTCGCCCGTGTTCGAGCGCCCG
>Ga0163144_10014923_pt1 | contig 16074 bp, 8 predicted proteins | sample OliLak19BULKMAT1_FD_123175 | JGI IMG/M metagenome (GOLD analysis project Ga0163144, IMG submission 123175) | Freshwater microbial mat bacterial communities from Lake Vanda, McMurdo Dry Valleys, Antarctica - Oligotrophic Lake LV.19.BULKMAT1 | ecosystem: Environmental > Aquatic > Freshwater > Lake... | reverse complement strand
AGAATTTGACCAACTATCTTCGAAATCAACTAAACCAACATAAGACCCTGAATTACCAGCAGCATAAGCAGCAGCCTTAGTTGTAAAATAAGGGTCTCCAGCTGCGATAAGGAAACCAACTTCACTTCCGTAACCGTCCATTGTAAGGTCTAAGATTAAATCTCCAATACCCATATCTACAGCTTCCACAACAGTCACAGGTGAAGACACATCGTTATTAGTAATATCATCATCTGTATTAAAGATAACAGTTGTATAAGGGTTAGCGCCTAAATTTAAAGGTACAGCCGTCACAGTAGCTAACATTGCTTCGTAAGGATCCAAGTTAACAGAAACGTTAGCGGTTCCTACAACTGTAATGCCATTCATAACGTTAATTGTTTTAGAACCAGTAATGTTTACAGTACTGTAGTTTTGAATACCTACTTCAAAATTCATTGTTGTAGTACCACCACCGCAAGTTGTCAAAAACGATACAGTTTCATTAGAAACAATTCTTAAATCATTTAAATCAGTTGAAAGGACAGCGCAATTGTTTACTGCAGTTGTCCATGCCGCGGCAGAAACTTGACCTACTTCAGTCACGGTTCTGTCTGGGCAAACTAAAATCAACGTTGGATAATAACCCAAATTAATCATATTAGCGATGTTATCGTCATTACACATCGGATAATCTGTACCAGTTACCCAGTCTCCAAGAGATGATCCACCACCATCCATGTCTGCTTCCGGCTCACCTGCATCAGCCTCAACACAGAAAATCATAACGTCACCACTACCACCTTGACCAATACTGTTATAAACTGTTTCTAATGTTCCTGCATTATGATAAGACCAACATGGTCCACACCAAACAGCAAAAGCATCAATAATTACAGGAGTACCTGAGTCAAGAATGGAATCGATGTCATATACAGGACCTGTTCCAAATTCATCAAGGATCAATCCAGCGGGAAAGACACCATAATCAGGAAGTTGAGCATTTGCTTGAACACCAAATGTCAAAGCTGCTGCAACTCCTAAAGTTTGTAAAGTTTTCTTCATGATTAATATATTTAGATTAGTTTATCAAAGCCAAATATAGTGTAATTTTTCAGGACGATGTTTGCTTAAGATTGCCAGATTATTGGTTTCCTAAATTTTACTTTTTGAAATCAAATAAACTTTGGACCAAACTTTGTTAGATTAGTTTACGTATATTTACCTACACAAAGTTTTTAATTATGAAGAAATTTTTTACTTATTTATTAATGACGGGTCTTGCTAGCCCATTATTTGCGCAAAGTTTGGTGCTGCATGAAGGTGGCGTATCCATGGGTTCTTCCATTACAATAGATAGTCTTGCTACATCAGATCATTCCATTGGAAATTATTACATCGTTAATACAACAGGTGCTGCTATTTTGATTACTTGGAGTAGAACGCGTGTTGCACATATGAGCCCTTATTGGGACCAAATTTGTGATAATCAACTTTGCTTTGATGCAGCTAACGCTTATAATTATTATAGGCCAGCATCTTTGAATGTTGCTGCTGGAGATTCAACTATTTTTCAACCAAAGGTTTATCCTGTAGGTACTCCGGGTTGCGCCATCTACACATATAAAGTTTATGATGATTTAGGTAATGTGCAAGATTCAGTTCAAATTAAATACAGATTTGGTGGACTGGATTGTTTTTTAGATTTGCCTGAAACACCAATAACTTATTCGGTTTATCCTAATCCGGTTTCGAATCAATTAAACATTAATACCGCAACAAATGGTAATACTGTTCAAATAAGCCTTTACAATATTATGGGCGAAATTGTTCTAAAAGAAATTTTAACAGATGGCATGAATACCATTTCAGTTGCAAACTTGACTAATGGAATTTACTTTTACTCTATGATTAAAAATGGAGAAATGGTAGAAACGAAAAAACTTATTATAAGACATTAATTAAATCTAGATTTTGTTTTTTTCGAATGGGCTTACTTTTGCAGTAGGCCCATTTTATTTTAAATCTTGGATTCCTGTATTAATCTATCCACCAATTCTGGAACTTTTTGCGTTGCGTTTCCTTTTAAATGTTTAATGTTTTTGTATTTCACATTTGTTAATTCATTTAAATCAACAATGTACTTATCTGTTTTTGTTGGAGACGCATAAATAAGATTAGCAGCGGGATAAACATTTAACGATGTTCCAATTACAATAAAAATTTCCGCATCTTTCACAATATCTTCTGCTTCATACATTTTTGGAACTGCTTCTCCAAACCAAACAACGTGTGGTCTTAACTGATGGCCATCTGGAGCCATATCGCCAAGCTTTATTCCTTTTAAACCTAAATCGTAAAGTGTTTCTGCATTCATCACACTGCGTGCTTTTAAAATTTCACCATGAAGATGGAGAATGTTTTTAGACCCAGCGCGCTCGTGAAGGTCATCAATATTTTGAGTGATTATTCTTACGTCGTAATGTTTCTCCAATTTAGTAAGTGAAAGATGTGCATCGTTTGGGTTGGCTTTTAAACAAAGTTGACGACGTTGATCATAGAAATCTAAAACAAGCTTAGGATTTTTATACCAAGCTTCAGGTGTGGCAACTTCATTGATGTCGTGTTCGTCCCACAAACCTCCTTTGTCCCTAAACGTCCCTAACCCGCTTTCCGCACTGATTCCGGCGCCGGTTAATATAACAACACGTTTCTTTTTTGAAGACATTTGGATTTAAATTCGCACCTAAAATTAATGAAATAATTAATCAACGCTGGATTCGTGAGTTTTTTTATCTTTATGCGCTTAATTTTAACAGAATTTTACATGGCTAAAATCCGTAGACAAGATGCCCTAGATTACCACTCAAATGGAAGGCCAGGCAAAATAGAAGTCATTCCGACCAAACCAACAAGCTCGCAACGCGACTTATCTTTGGCTTATTCGCCGGGTGTGGCTGACCCATGCTTAGCAATTGCAGAGAATGTTGGGGATGTCTATAAGTACACGGCAAAAGGAAACTTAGTAGGTGTTATAACAAACGGAACGGCGGTTTTAGGATTAGGTGATATTGGACCAGAAGCTTCAAAACCGGTAATGGAAGGAAAAGCCTTGCTGTTTAAAATTTTCGCCGACATCGATGTTTTTGATATTGAAATTGACGCGAAAGACCCTGAACTTTTTATTTCAACAGTTAAAGCATTAGCGCCAACTTTTGGAGGCATAAATTTGGAAGACATTAAAGCGCCTGAATGTTTTGAAATTGAACGAAGATTAAAAGCCGAGTTGAACATCCCCATCATGCACGATGATCAACATGGTACCGCAATCATTACTAGTGCAGCTCTTCTCAATGCGTTAGAAATTGCAAAAAAGAAAATAGAAAAAGTAAAAATTGTCATTGTTGGAGCAGGCGCTGCTGCCTATTCTTGTACAATGCTTTATGTTGCTTTAGGCGCAAAAAAAGAAAATATTTTTATGTACGATAGTCGAGGACTTTTAACAAAGCTTCGAAAAGATTTGGATCCACATAAAAAAGATTTTGCAACACATAAATCTGATATTCCTTTGGCAAAAGCAATGAAAACCGCAGATGTTTTTCTGGGATTATCTAAAGGTGGATTGATTTCAAAAGACATGATTAAATCCATGCCAAAAAATCCAATCGTTTTTGCTTTAGCGAATCCTGATCCTGAAATTTCCTATGAAGACGCAACTTCAGTGCGCAAAGATATTATAATGGCTACCGGTAGATCGGACACGCCTAACCAAGTGAATAACGTTTTAGGGTTTCCATTTATTTTTAGAGGCGCACTTGATGTACGAGCAACCTGCATTAATGAAGAGATGAAACTTGCCGCTGTAAAAGCGATAGCTGATTTGGCCAAAGAACCAGTTCCGGAAGAAGTGAATGAAGCGTATGGTGCAAAAAATATTTCTTTTGGTCGTGAGTCAATTATTCCAAAACCACTCGATTCAAGATTAATTACTGCAGTATCACCAGCTGTCGCAAAGGCTGCAATGAAATCAGGTGTTGCACAAATTAAAATCAAAGATTGGGATTTGTATAATTCTCAATTGCGTCAACGATTAGGTTTGGACAATAAATTGGTGAGTGTACTTACTGAAAAAGCAATTCGAAATCCAAAAAAAGTTGTTTTTGCTGAAGCGGACAATTACAAAGTTTTAAAAGCGGCTCAAAGCGCACAAGAGGAAGGTTTTGCATATCCAATACTATTAGGACGTCGTGAAAAAATCCTTGATTTAATTAAAGAGAATAATTTAGAATTTTCGAATTTGAATATTATAGATCCGAAAGAAGAATCGGAAAGAAACCAGCGAGAAAAATTCGGTAAATTGTTTTTTGACAAGCGGAAACGAAAAGGTTCAACGCTGTTTGAATCAGTTAAGTTAATGCGCGAAAGAAATTATTACGGTGGCATGATGGTTGAAACCGGCGAAGCCGACGCAATGATTTCGGGAATTACAAGAAGTTATAAAGAAGTTATTCGACCAGCATTACAAACTGTTGGAATTCAAGAAGGCGTTAGTAAAGTGGCAGGTATGTATATTCTAGCCACTAAGCGTGGACCATTATTTTTAGCCGATACTACTGTAAATTTTGACCCAACCGCTGAAGATATAGCCGAAATTACCGGGCTGGTTGCCAAACAAATTAGACGTTTAAATATTCAACCACGCGTAGCATTATTATCTTATTCAAACTTTGGATCTTCAACAGGACCCGATGCATTAAAAATGGCAAAGGCATTAAAAATAATAAAAGAACGTTATCCTACATTAATAGTAGATGGCGAGATTCAGGCAAATTTTGCGTTGAATAATGATTTGTTAGAAGAGCGTTTTGATTTTTCAACTTTGGTAAAAAAAGATGTAAATACATTAATATTTCCAACACTTGCTTCAGGAAATATCGCCTATAAATTATTACAAGAAATGGTAGAGGATATTGAAGCAATTGGACCGATTTTGCTTGGAACAAAAAAATCAATTCATGTTCTTCAACTTGGAAGTTCAGTTCGTGAAATTACGAACATGATTAAAATTGCTGTACTCGACGCTCAAACAAAATAATTCATGATTGCACATCTTAACGGAAGATTGATTGAAAAAACGCCAACACACATTGTTGTAGAGTGCAGTGGGGTTGGTTATTTTGTAAAAATTAGTTTGAATACTTTTTCTAAAATTGGTACCGACGAGAACATTAAGATTTTTACCCAACTGCAAGTAAGAGAGGATGCGCATACACTTTATGGATTTTACGCTATAAAGGAAAGAGAAATGTTTAATCATTTGATTTCAGTTTCGGGCATTGGGGCAAATACAGCTATTCTTATGTTGTCTTCTATGTCATCAGATGAAATTGCTACGGCCATTGTGAATGAAAATGTGGGATTGATTCAAAGTATTAAAGGGATAGGGTCAAAAACCGCACAGCGAGTAATTCTTGACTTAAAAGATAAATTAGCAAAATCAGATTTTACTTCCGGAAATATTTTTGTTTCAAACAATACAAACCAAAATGATGCGTTAACTGCCTTATTAGCACTCGGATTTGATAAAAAGAAAGCAGAGAAAGCGATTGAAAAAGTTGTGAAGGATAATCAAACGGTAGAGCAAATTATTAAAGAGGCACTAAAAGTAGTATAGCGGTCAGTGAAGTATTTAAGAATAATAGCATTAATCGTTGGTTCGTCGTTATCCGGTTTTTCTCAAACCGATACTGGCCGTGTTAATTTGCCTTTTCCGATTTATGATTATTACGAGTATACACAGCAACAAAACTCTCCAATCAATTTTCAAGATCCTTCTAATTTAACAACAGAAATTGTTTACAACCCAACTACTGGGATGTATGAAATTTATCAAAACATAGGTGGACTTTATTATCGATATCCTACTGCGATGACCCAAGAGGAATACATCGAGTATCAAAGAAAAAAAGCGCAAAACGATTATTTCAAAGAAAAAGTTCAAGAAGACAATGAACAGCAAAGAGGAAATTTGATGCCACTAATTAAAATGGAAAACGAAGCCTTTGATATAATTTTTGGAGGAGATGAAATTAATATTCGGCCACAAGGCTCAGCCACATTATCTTTTGGTGTTAACGTTTCGCGCTACGATAATCCCGTTTTGCCCTTAAAACAAAGACGCGTGGCAACTTTTGATTTTCAACAACAAATCAAATTAAATCTTGTTGGGCAAATTGGAGACAAATTAAAATTAACCATCAGTCAAAATACAGAAGCGACTTTCAATTTTGAAAACGTTGTAAAAATTGAATACACCGGATATGAAGATGAAATCATTCAAAAAATTGAAGCCGGTAATGTTAGTCTTCCGTTAAATACAACATTGATTCAAGGATCACAAAGTTTATTTGGTATTCGTGCCGATTTAAAATTTGGACCATTAACAGTTAATACAATTTTATCGCAACAAAGAGGAAAACGACAAGAAATAAATGTAACAGGCGGTGCACAAACGCAAGATTATGATGTTATAGCAGATAATTACGAAGCCAACAAACATTATTTCTTAAATTATTATCACCGCGAACATTATGACTCTGCAATGAAAACAATGCCGATTGTAAGCTCTGCAGTTAACATAACAAAAATTGAAGTTTGGGTAACAAACCGAATTAACAAAGTAGAGAATACAAGAAATATTGTTGCCTTTACAGATTTAGGTGAAACAGATGGAATTAATTGTGAAGGAAATCCAATTATGTTTAATGGAGATTTGCCTGATAATACTGGAAATGAATTATACTCACTCATGTCTCAAGCGCCTGAAATTAGAGGGTTTTCAGGAGTTGTTCCTTACCTTGCCTCTTATTCAGGCGTGCCGGGACCATTTAATCAATCAGAGCATTATGAAAAAGTAGAAAATGCCAGACAATTAAGTGATCAAGAATTTACTTACAACTCACAACTAGGTTTTGTTTCTTTAAAATCGCCGTTAAATCAAGATGAGGTTTTAGGTGTTGCTTATCAATATACGTATGCGGGTAGAACGTATCAAGTTGGTGAATTTACTACTGACGTTCCAGTTCAAGAAGGTTCAAAAAGTGCCTTAATTCTAAAATTAATTAAACCAACTATTGTCAATCCAAAAAATAAAACGTGGGATTTGATGATGAAAAATGTCTATTCAATTGGTGCATATCAAGTAAGTCAAGCAGATTTTATTTTAGACGTTTGGTACAATAATCCAATGACGAGTGTAGACGTTAATTATTTACCGTACGAAGGTGTAAATGGTAAGTTATTAATGCAACAGTTGGATTTAGACAGATTGAATTTGAACAATGGTTTAGCGGCAGACGGACGCTTTGATTATGTGCCAATTCAATATGATATGAATAGAGCAATTAATGGCGGTACAATTGATCCAAAAACAGGACGAATTTATTTTACCACGATAGAACCTTTTGGAACAACACTTAAGAATAAATTAGAATCAGAAAGTACGTTGGCTCCAACACAAATTGCTGCAGTTGTTTATCAAGAATTATATGACTCAACTAAAACAGCTGCACAACAAATTCCAGGAAAAAACAGGTTTAAATTAAAAGGAAGTTATAAATCATCAGTGAGTTCAGAAATTTCGTTGAATGCGTTAAACATTCCTGAGGGCAGTGTAACTGTTACAGCCGGAGGACGAACACTTGTTGAAGGTGTTGAGTATACAGTTGATTATAATTTAGGTCGTGTTAAGATTTTGGATCAGGGAATTTTAGAATCTCAAACACCAATAAAAGTTCAGTTAGAAAGTAATTCTGTTTTTGGATTTCAATCTAAATCATTAGTCGGTGCACATTTTAATTATGAAGTAAACAAAGATTTTAACATTGGTGCAACTGTGATGAATCTTACTGAAAAACCATTGACTCAAATAGTGAACATTGGAGATGAGCCAATAAGAAATACAGTGCTCGGAACAGATATTCGTTATCGATCTGAATTTCCGTTTTTAACAAAAATGGTTGATTTTCTTCCCATCATTTCCACAAAAGAAAAATCGTATATTACTGCATATGGTGAATTTGCTTATTTAATTCCCGGCACGCAAAGAGCAATTAGTAAAGAAGGAATATCTTACATTGATGGTTTTGAAGGAAGCCAAAGTGCAATTGATGTAAAAACGTTTGGAACTTGGAAATTAGCATCTGTGCCGCAAGGTCAACCAACACTTTTTCCTGAGGCGTATATAAAATCAGGATTAGTTTCAGGCTATGATCGTGCACATATTTCATGGTATGTAATTGACCCAACTGCTTTTTATCAAAACTCAAATAATACACCAGATTATATAAAAGACAATGTGTTGTATTTAGAAAATTCAACCATGCACATGTTGGCGCAAACCGATTTGTTTCCGCAGTTTAATCCACCACAAGGAACATTGAATAATATTCCGGTTTTTGATATTGCATATTATCCAACCGAGCGTGGACCTTATAATTACGATACGGTTTCAACGTTCATCGATGCAACCGATCATTTTACAAATCCTGAAGAAAGATGGGCCGGAATCATGCGCTCGTTAACAGCAACAAATTTTGAAACAGCAAACGTTCAGTTCATTCAATTCTGGATTTTGGATCCGTTTAACAATGATGCAACCGATACCGGAATGGTAAACATGAATGGTGGACGACTTTATTTTAATCTTGGAAATATTTCGGAAGACATACTTCCTGATTCAAGAAAAAGTTTTGAAAATGGTTTACCAGCAAGTGCAACGTTCGACCAAAATGATTATGATACGACGCAGTGGGGTGTTGTTCCAAATCAACAAGTTATCGTAAATGCATTTGATAATAATGTTGCAGCGAGAGTTTTTCAAGACATTGGTTTAGATGGTTTGGATAATGCTGCAGAGGCGCAACAGTTTGATGATTTTATTGCATGGGTAAATGGTAGTTCGCTGAATTCAGACGCAAAAAATAAATTACTCGCAGATCCATCCAGCGATCGATACAATTATTATTTAGATGATGATTATGACATTATTCAAAACTCAATTGTTGATCGTTACAAATATTTCAACGGTACAGAAGGAAATTCACCAACGTCTGATGTGGCAACAGCCCAAAATGCAGATGGATATCCTACGCAGGCAACAACAACACCCGACATCGAGGATTTAAATCAAGACAATAATTTGAGTGAAACAGAAAGTTATTTTCAATATTCAGTTGCACTTACTCCACAAGATATGGTGGTAGGTCAAAACTACATTACCAATTCGCAAGTGGTTTATTTAGATGAGGAGAAAACAAAATCAGAAACCTGGTATCAGTTTAAAATTCCAATCGAAGATTTTGATGCTGCAGTAAATGGAATTTCTGATTTTAGATCAATCCGTTTTATGCGAATGTTCTTAACAGGATTTGATCATCCGGTGATTTTACGTTTTGCAAAATTGGAATTAATTAGAGGTGAGTGGAGAAAATATTTACCTGAAATTATTGAGCCTGGAGAAATTGTTGTTGGTGATCCTAACACAACCGAGTTTAATATTGGTGCAGTTAACTTAGAAGAAAACAGTTCGCGAATTCCTGTTGGATATATTATTCCGCCGGGCATTCAAAGACAGCAAGACAACGCGTCAATAAATTTCCGTCAATTAAATGAGCAAGCACTTTCAATGCAAGTTTGCGGATTAAAAGATGGCGAGGCAAGAGCAACTTATAAAAATGTTACGTTCGATGTTCGCTCGTATGAAAAATTAAGAATGTTTGTTCATGGTGAAGCAAGAGGTGATTCAACCAAATTAAAAGATGATCAGCTAACTGTCTTTATGAGATTAGGAACAGATTTTGAAAACAATTATTACGAAATTGAGATTCCTCTAAAATTAACTCCTTGGGGAACAAAAGCGGATATTGGAAATGATGTATTGATTTGGCCTGAAGCCAATAATATGATTGTCATTTTTGATACGTTAGTCAGTATGAAAATGGATAGAAATCAAGCAGGAATTTCGCCTACAGCAGAATATGTAATTGTAGTTACCGATCCGGAAACAGGAATAAAATCTAGAATAAAATTAAAAGGGAATCCTAATTTACAAGGCATGAAAATAATCATGATCGGTGTAAGAAATCCGGGCAAAGATTCTGGTCACCCATGGATGTCAGCCGAAGATGGACTTGATAAATGCGCTGAGGTTTGGGTAAACGAATTGCGTTTAACAGATTTTGATCAAAAAGGTGGATGGGCTTCTACAGCTCGAGTTAGCATGCAATTGGCAGATTTCGCAAATGTAAATTTAGCAGGCGCTTATTCAACTCCAGGTTGGGGAAGCATCGAGAAAAAAGTAAGTGAAAGACAACGTGAAACACTAAAATCATTTGACTTTTCAACTAGTTTAGAATTGGGTCAGTTTTTTGGTAATAAACTAAAAATTCAAGTTCCTTTTATGTACAGTTATTCGGTTGCAGCAATTGATCCGCAATTTGATTTATTGGCTCCGGATATACGACTTTCAGAATATGATTTGGCAACCCGTCAAGAACGGGCTAAATTATCACGAGATATAACAATAAGGCGTTCATACAATTTCACAAATGTGCGAAGAGAAAGGCCTGTAGGCAAGTTGGTGCATTTTTGGGATATTGAGAATTGGTCGGCAACTTATGCTTACAATGAATTATATATGCGTGATATTAATACCGATCACGATTTGACAAAAACATATCGAGGAAGTGTGGATTATGTTTTCTCTGGTAAACCAATTGAAATTACGCCATTTAAAAATAATAAGTTCTTAAAAAAATCAAAATGGTTTGGTTTGTTGTCTGAATTTAATTTTAACCTCGGACCAAAATCTATTGCGTTTAGTTCAGAATTAACTAGGATGTATAATGAGCGTCAGAACAGAAATGCGCTTGATACAAACTTTGTTTTTCAACCAACCTACTTAAAGAATTTTACTTGGGTAAGAAATTATGATGTGAAATATGATTTCACCAAACAATTAAAATTCACTTTTACGGCCATCAATAATTCAATTATTTATGAGCCAAATGGAATCATTAATCCTGAAGCAGCAAGCGGAAGTTTGGAAGAGGCCAATTATAAATTATACCGAGAAGGAGTTGATAGAGCTTTTAATCCATTTAGTACTTCAACGTTAGATACCCTGAATAAATTTGGTGGATATACCTTGAATTATGGACACAATTATAACATCACTTATAAAATTCCATTCAATCAATTACCACTCACAGATTTCCTAACGGCTAATATTAAATACCGTGGAAGTTATGATTGGCAGCGTGCGCCAATTGCACAACCAGCTTATGGTCATACAATTCAAAACTCAAGAAATTTTAATGTGAATGGTACAGTTGATATGATGAAACTGTACAACCGAATTGAGTTTTTTAGAAGAGTAAATGGCGGTAAACCAACCCGCGGTGGAAGAACTGACGCTAAAAAAGAAACCGACGGAGAAAAAGAAAAAGAGGAAGGTGATCCTAAAGATGACAAAGAAAAAGAAGAGAAGGAGAAAAAAGAAAAAGGAGAATTGCACCCTGCATGGAAAGTAGTTGGGCAAGTGATTATGTCATTACAATCTGTGAGTTTAACATATACAGAAACAGACGGAATGTTATTGCCTGGCTTTAATGGTGAAACTTCGTTGTTTGGAATGGATCGATTTGCTGCGCCGAGTTTGGCTTTTGTGACAGGTCAACAAAATTATGATTTGTGGGGTAGATCAACAACTGCTTGGGAAGGTATGGGAACCTTTGCGCCTTTTGCGGCGGCTAATGGCTGGTTGGTTCAGAATCCATTTTTAAATGTTCAACACACTGTTTCGCACATGCAATCATTTAATGGTAAAGTGACGCTGATGCCATTCAAAGATTTCTCTATCAATATAACAATGGATAGAAAATACACCAAGAACAAAAACAGTTATTACAGATACAATGATACACTTGTAACGCCTGATGGAATTGGTTACTGGGAATATCAAAACGAAGTAAACAGCGGTTCACTCAACTTTACAACGATTACTTGGAAAACTGCTTTTGGAAAATTAGATTCAACTTATTTGTCTGAAGTTTTTAATGAGATGCGTGCTTACAGAGCAACAGCATCAGCACAATTTGGTCAACAATATGGAACAAGTTATGTGGATTCAACAGGATATTATGATGGGTTTGGAAACAACCAACAAGATGTTTTAATCGGTTCATTTTTTGCGGCATACACAGGCAAAGGCACAGTTAATAAAGCGTTTGATGTTTTTAAAGCATTGCCTTTACCAAATTGGGATATTCGTTACAATGGATTATCGAAATTAAAATTCATGAAAAAGCGCGTAAAGAATTTTACTTTGTCGCATGCTTATCGTTCAACAGTTTCTGTTTCTAATTTCCAAACAAACTTGGCGGCTTTTGATCCAAACGGAATGCAACAAAGAGATGTTTCTATGAATTATATTCCGGGAACACAAATTCAAAGCATCACAATCACCGAACAATTTGCGCCGTTTATTGGTATTGATGCAACATGGACAATAGGTGAAAATGGTTTAATTACAAAATTCGAATACATCCGCGACCGCTCATTGGCATTGAACATTCCAAACTTACAAGTGATGGAAATGCGAGGTCAAGAATTTGTAATAGGTACTGGTTATAAATTTGCCAAACTAAAAATGCCATTTAAATTTATGGGCAAAACACCAGAAAGTGATTTGAATATTCGTTTCGATTTAAATATCCGTAACAATATCTCCGTGGCAAGAAATATTATTGAAGACACCAATCAACCAACATCAGGTCAACGAATGTATTCATTGAAATTTAAAGTGGATTATGATTTAGGTCCAAATTTAAATCTTGCATTTTATTTCGACCGTTTAGTGAATACTCCTGTATTGTCTAATGCATATCCAACAGCTAATACGGCTTGTGGTATTTCTTTAAGATTTAATTTAGCACAATAGATAGAATGTAAGATGTATGAGGTCAAATGGCAAATGGTTTTTTATGTAAGATGTAAGAGGTCAAATGGCAAATGGTTTTTTATGTAGGGTGTTAGAGGTCAGATTGCAAATGGTTTTTTTGAATTTTATTTTTTTTCTTCATTTTTTGAGTTTTATCTTTTGCACATTTGCGATCTGCCATTTTACATTTTCCATAAATATTAAATCATCACTGTGACTCATACTACGATTAAAATTCGTCCCGCCATAGTTCAAGATATGACTTCTGTTTTTGACTTGATAAAAGAACTAGCGCTTTATGAAAAAGCGCCTGAGCAAGTAAAAAATACTGTAGCTCAATTAACACAAGATGGATTTGGATCAACTCCCGCTTTTCAATGCATCGTTGCCGAAGAGAAAGAAAAAATAATTGGTTTTGCTTTGTATTATTTCAGTTACTCAACTTGGCGTGGGCAATGTATTTATCTAGAAGATTTATGTGTAACCGCATCTCACCGGCAAAAGGGAATTGGCACAAAATTATTTAACGAGGTTTTAAAAATTGCCAAAGAAAAAAACATGAAACGGCTGGAATGGCAAGTGCTAGAATGGAATACACCCGCCATTGAATTTTATAAAAAGTACAAAGCGAGTTTAGATGCAGAATGGATAAATGGGAAGTTGATGTTGGATTAGCTCCTATTTGCAACTAAAAAAATTTCACATCAGGATAATTTGTGGCTTATTGAATTCAATCATACAAGGTTGTTTTTGTTAAATAATAATTCACTATCTTACTGATAATTAATACAGATACCGCATCGGTATAACTATCTTCTTGAAAAGAACTAAAATTGACAGCATTCAATTGTCGATTTATATATATAATACCATTACTTAGATCAAATTAGTCCAAAGGACAATTTGGACTTAGTAATGTAAATGCCGATATAGTAGCTGTTTGAGTTCAATATCTATTTTGGTATTGGACTAATACAGATACCGTATCGGTATAAAACAGCATACTATCCACAATTTACCTATATTTGTGGATAATATTCAACAAATGTGAAAACAAAAAAACAAATCCTCTTTCCAAAGCATGAAAAAATTATGCACGTGGTTGGGGAAAATATTAAGTTGGCACGCAAGCGGCGCAGGTTAACCACCATTCAAGTAGCGGAGCGAGCAGGCGTGGATAGAACAACGCTTTATCAAATAGAAAAAGGAAAAGCAAGCGTATCAATGGGTGCTTATTTTAATGTGCTGCGTGTGCTTGGGTTGCACGAAGATTTTTTAAAACTTGCGGCAGATGACCCTATGGGCCGCTCAATTCAGGATCTTGAACTTTTGGGAGGAAAATAAAATGGCAACAGGAAAAACCGATATTCTAGTTTTTGCAGATTGGGATTCTAAATCGACTCCTCAACTTGTTGGCACCTTATCGGCACATCATGCAAAAGGTAAAAAAGTGTTTAGTTTTGATTTTAATTCAACTTGGTTAACAAAAGAAAAACCGTTTTTTTTTGACCCAAATTTATCATGGAATACAGGAAAACAATTTCCAGCAAACAAAACAATTTTTGGCGTTTTAAGTGAGTCCATGCCTGATACTTGGGGGCGTACACTGATGAAGCGTCGCGAATCAATTTTGGCCTCAGCCGAAAAGCGTCCGGTGCGAACACTAGGAGATTTAGATTTTTTACTGGGTGTACAAGATGCGGGTAGAATGGGCGCGTTACGATTTAAATTAGAAATGGACGGACCATTTTTGAGTCAGGATGACCTATACCCAACACCGCCTTGGTCATCAATTCGAGAATTGCAACATGGCATTTCGTTAGTAGAATCTAACAAAAACACAAAAGAGGTACAGAAATGGTTGAAACTTTTAGTTGCACCAGGTTCATCACTCGGCGGTGCACGACCAAAAGCAAATATTATTGACGAAAAAAATAATTTATGGATTGCAAAATTTCCATCTAAGCTTGATACGATTAATAAAGCAGCTTGGGAATATCTAGCGTTTAAATTAGCGAGAAAGGCAGGAATAGAAATGGCCGATTGTAAAGTAGAAAAAGTTAGTGGTAAATTTCACACCTTTTTTACCAATCGATTTGATCGGATAAAACAACAACGAGTTCATTTCGTGTCAGCGATGACGATGACAGGAAATAATGAAGAGCTGCTAAAAAACACAACAGCAAGTTATTTGGATTTGGCCGAATTTATCCGTTTCAATGAAAACAATAACACTGCAGATTTACATCAGCTCTGGCGAAGAATGGTTTTTAATATTGCTATTTCCAACACAGATGATCATTTGCGCAATCACGGTTTTATTTTAAAAAATGGAACTTGGAAATTATCGCCAGCCTTTGATATTAATCCTTCGATAGACAAAGATGGACTTGCTCTTAACATAGATATGGAAAATAACTCATTGGATTTTGATTTAGCAAAAAGTGTCGCTCATTATTTTGACTTGAACGAAAGTGAGGCAAAAAGAATTTTGAATGACGTGCTGAAAGCGACTAAAACATGGAAAGCAGAGGCTAAAAAAATTGGAATCGCTAGGTCAGAGCAAGAGTTGATGGCTGCTGCGTTTAGATTTGAATAGCGCTAGTAATTTGGCTTTATAAAATTATTCTAAACCTCCCTGCTCATTAAAAAATCTGCCAAATCTCTCAGCGGTTTTTTCTTTTCGTCAGAAATTGTTAGACTGTTAAAGCTTGCTAATGCTGTAGAATAAATAGTTTGCATTTTTTTATTAGCCTTCGCTTCAACGTCTATTTTTTTGTAAATGGCTTTTACTTCAAAAACTTTTTTTTCTAAATCTTTCTCTAATAAAAGTTGTTCCAATTGTTTTTTTTGCGATTCGTTTGCGTCTTGAAAAGCCAATAACAAGAGGTAAGTTTTTTTGTTTGCAATGATATCGCCGCCCACTTGTTTTCCAAATTTTGTTTGGTCGGCATAAACATCTAAAATATCATCTTGCAACTGAAAAGCCAAGCCTAGATTAACGCCAAATTGATAAAGTTCCTCTGCTTCACTTTCTGAAGCACCACCAATTAAGGAGCCCAGTTTTAAACTACAACCCAAAAGCACAGCCGTTT
>Ga0163144_10014921_pt1 | contig 16075 bp, 14 predicted proteins | sample OliLak19BULKMAT1_FD_123175 | JGI IMG/M metagenome (GOLD analysis project Ga0163144, IMG submission 123175) | Freshwater microbial mat bacterial communities from Lake Vanda, McMurdo Dry Valleys, Antarctica - Oligotrophic Lake LV.19.BULKMAT1 | ecosystem: Environmental > Aquatic > Freshwater >... | reverse complement strand
AGCTTCCCCGTCAGCTCCGGCACGATCTTGAACAAATCGCCGACCAGCCCGAAGTCCGCGACCTGGAAGATGGGTGCGTCTTCATCCTTGTTGATCGCGATGATGACCTTGGAATCCTTCATGCCCGCCAGATGCTGGATCGCGCCGGAAATGCCGACGGCGATGTAAACTTCGGGCGCGACGATCTTGCCGGTTTGGCCGACCTGATAGTCGTTGGGGACATAGCCCGCATCGACCGCCGCACGGCTCGCGCCCACGCCCGCGCCGAGCTTGTCGGCAAGGGGTTCGATGATCGTGTGGAAATTCTCGCTATTTTGCAGCGCGCGCCCACCCGAGACGATGATTTTGGCGCTCGTCAGTTCAGGCCGTTCGGACTTGGCGATTTCTGAGCTTAGAAAGGTCGAAACACCCTTGTCGCCCGTCGAACAAACCGCCTCGATCACGCCCGAGCCACCCTCGGTCTCAGCCTTGGCAAAGGCGGTGCCGCGCACGGTCAGCACCAGCTTGGCATCCTTTGACTGGACGGTCGCAATCGCATTGCCCGCGTAGATGGGCCGCGTGAAGGTATCGGCGCTTTCCACCGACAGGATGTCGCTGATCTGCATGACATCAAGCAGGGCGGCGACGCGTGGTGCAATGTTCTTACCCGTTGAGGTCGATGGCACGACAAACGCGTCATGATGCTCCATCAACGCGGCGACCAAAGGTGCTATATTTTCCGCCAGCGCATGGCCGAACGCGGCATCATCGGCGACATGGACCTTGCCGACGCCAGCGATCCTGGCAGCGGCGTCTGCCACCGCGCCAACGCCCGCACCCGCCACCAGCAGATGCACTTCGCCCAATTTACCTGCCGCAGTCACGGCCGAAAGCGTTGCATCCTTGACGACCGTGCCGTCATGCTCAACCCACACCAGCGTCTTCATGCAACTACTCCTAAAAAGCGGCGCGTGCCGCGACCGTGGCGCTTCACGCCACGACTCCCAGCGCCTTGAGCTTGCCGATCAGCTCATCAACATCGGCGACCTTGATCCCCGCGCTGCGCTTGGCGGGTTCTTCAACCTTCAGCGTCGTGATGCGCGGCGCAATATCAACGCCGTAATCAGCCGCGGTTTTTTGCGCGAGCGGTTTTGATTTTGCCTTCATGATGTTGGGCAGCGACGCATAGCGCGGCTCGTTCAGCCGCAGATCAGTCGTCACGATTGCGGGCAGTTTGAGATCGACCGTTTCGGAACCGCCATCAATCTCGCGCGTGACCTTGATCGTATCACCGCTGACTTCAAGCGCGCTGGCAAAAGTGCCCTGGCCCCAGCCGGTCAACGCGCCGAGCATCTGGCCGGTCTGGTTATTGTCATCATCAATCGCCTGCTTGCCAAGGATGATCAGCCCGGGTTGCTCCTCATCGGCAATCGCTTTCAAAAGCTTGGCAACGCCGAGCGGCTCAACCCGGTCCTCGCTGACGATCAGGATTGCGCGATCAGCACCCATCGCAAGCGCGGTGCGCAACGTGTCTTGCGCCTTTTGCTCCCCAATCGACACGACGACGATCTCTGTCGCGACGCCCTTTTCCCGCAGGCGGATCGCTTCTTCGACCGCGATTTCATCAAACGGGTTCATGCTCATTTTGACATTGGCAAGATCAATGCCCGAGCCATCCGCCTTGACGCGCGGCTTTACGTTGTAATCAAGCACGCGCTTGACGGGGACCAGGATTTTCATCGTCATTTTCTCCACAACATCACCCCGGCATCAATGGGGGTCTGCCGGTTTGGTCGCGCTCCGTGTCAGGCTCGTGCCAGCGCTGGCTGGTATCACCATGGAGCGCGAGGGTTGATTACGCCGCCGCTTTCACCTCTGCAACGATCTTGCGCGCGGCATCGCCCAGATCATTGGCGGGGACAATCGCAAGGCCCGAATTGGCCAAAATGTCCTTGCCCTGTTGCACATTGGTGCCCTCCAGCCGAACCACAAGCGGCACCGCCAGATTGACCTCACGCGCAGCCGCCACAATCCCTTCCGCAATGATATCGCACTTCATGATACCGCCAAAGATGTTGACGAGAATGCCCTTCACGTTGGGATCGGCGAGAATGATCTTGAACGCCGCCGTCACCTTTTCCTTGTTGGCACCGCCGCCGACATCAAGGAAATTGGCGGGGAACATGCCGTTCAGCTTGATGATGTCCATCGTCGCCATCGCGAGGCCCGCGCCATTGACCATGCAGCCGATAGTGCCGTCGAGCTTGATATAAGCGAGGTCATATTTCGATGCCTCAACCTCGGCCGGGTCTTCCTCGGTCAAGTCGCGCAATTCGGCCAGATCCTCGTGACGGAACATCGCGTTTGAATCAAAGCTCACCTTGGCATCAAGCACCATCAGTCTGCCGTCATCCGTTACGGCAAGCGGGTTGATCTCGATCTGCTCGGCATCAGTGCCCAAAAACGCGTCATAAAGTTTTGATGCGACATTGGCAGCCTGCTTTGCCAGATCACCCGATAGCCCAAGCGCTGCTGCAACCGCTCGACCATGGTGCGGCATGAACCCGGTGGCGGGATCGATATCGAGCGTCTTGATCAATTCAGGCGTGTCATGCGCCACGGTTTCGATATCCATGCCGCCTTCGGTGGAGACGACCATGCCGATCCGCCCGCTGGCGCGATTGACGAGCAGCGCGAGGTAAAATTCCTTGGCGATGTCAACGCCGTCGGTCACGTAGAGGCGGTTGACCTGCTTGCCATGTTCGCCCGTCTGGATCGTCACCAGCGTATTGCCGAGCATGTCAGTGGCGGCGGCGCGCACATCCTCTGCACTGCGCGCGAGGCGGACGCCGCCTTTGGCCTCGGGCGGCAGTTCCTTGAACTTGCCCTTGCCGCGACCGCCGGCGTGAATCTGTGCCTTCACCACATAGAGCGGGCCGGGCAGCCTGGCGGCGGCAGCAACCGCTTCCTCAATGGTCATCGCGGCAAAACCGACAGGCACCGGCACGCCGTATTTGGCGAGCAGGTCCTTGGCCTGATATTCATGGATGTTCATGGGTGCCGCGCCTTTCGAGGATCAGGGATGAGCGTGCCTAAAGCACAGTGTGTGATGTGAATCCAGAGGTGCGTAGATACTCGCCTTTAACGAAGCGCGACGCTATATGGACCAAATGTCGATACTCATCCCGCTCACGCTGTTCATCGTCACCATCCTTGGCATGGAGGTGTTTGCCTATGTCGTCCACCGCTGGGTGATGCACGGCTTTGGCTGGTTCCTGCACGAAAGCCACCACCAAGCGCGCACCGGCTTTTGGGAATTGAACGACTGGTATTTTGTCCTGTTCGCGACGCCCTCGATCCTGCTGCTGCTCGGCGGCACATCGGGCACCTGGCCTGATTGGACGATCTGGGTGGGGGCGGGGATCGCCGGATACGGTGCCATCTATCTTGGCTTTCATGACATCATCGTCCACCGCCGATTGGAGTCGGGCTATGTCCCGCGGTCCAGTTACATGAAGCGGATCGTGCAGGCGCACCGCTTGCACCATGTCGTCGGCACCAAGCATGGCACGGTGAGCTTTGGCTTTATCTATGCGCCCAAGCCCGAGGTGCTGAAGGCCGAACTAAAACGGCGCGAACTGGCAGGTGTGCGCACAGCGGGCAGCCAGAACGGATCGGGCAAATCGGCGCGGCAAGTTTAGCCTCTGGGCGACACCGGGAAACTGGAGCGCGTCGTCGCCGCTAATGTCGCAAAAAACCTTTTAATCTCAATCAAATAGGCTGGAAACCGAGCTCTCATCGGCGATCCGCCTGATTGCCTCTGCCAAGAGCGGTGCGATCGTCAAATGGCGGATGCGTTTGGCATCGCGGACGACCTCATGGCTGCCAATCGAATCGGTGATGATGAGTTCGCTCAGCGCAGACCCCTCAACCCGCGCGACTGCCCCGCCCGACAACACGCCGTGCGTGCAATAGGCAACGACGTCTGCCGCCCCCGCCTCACGCAAAGCCGCCGCCGCGTTGCAAATCGTGCCGGCTGAATCGACAATATCGTCGATCAGGATGCAAAACCGCCCCTGCACATCGCCGATAATATTCATCACCTCTGATTCGCCAGCGCGTTCGCGGCGCTTGTCGACGATCGCAAGCGGGGCGTTAGCGAGCCGTTTGGCCAGTGCGCGCGCGCGCACCACGCCGCCGACATCGGGTGAGACGACCATCAGATTTTGCCCGCCAAAGCGCGCGACAATATCCGCCGACATCACCGGCGCGGCATAAAGATTATCGGTCGGGATATCGAAAAAGCCCTGAATCTGCCCCGCGTGCAGATCAATCGACAAGACCCGGTCTGCCCCTGCCACGGTAATCAGATTGGCGACAAGCTTGGCCGAAATCGGTGTGCGGGGGCCCGGTTTGCGATCCTGCCGGGCATAGCCGAAATAGGGGATGACGGCGGTAATCCGCCGCGCGGATGCACGCTTCAACGCATCGATGCAGATCAGCAATTCCATGAGATTGTCGTTCGCGGGATAGCCCGTTGATTGCAGAACAAAAACATCCTCCCCGCGGACATTCTCGTGGATTTCGACAAACACTTCCTCATCGGCAAAGCGCCTTACGCTCGCCTCGGTCAGCTTGATTTCAAGATAGGAGGCGACATCGCGCGCGAGTGGCAGGTTTGAGTTGCCGGTCATCAATTTCATCAGGATCCCCCTGGCTAATTGCAAAAGCCTTAGTCGGCGGACAAGTCAACGGGAAGCGGGCATTGCCGCCCCGCCCGCGCCTGCTTAGAGCAAAGCCATGACCGTCACCACCCGCTTTGCCCCTTCGCCCACCGGCATGTTGCATGTCGGCAATATACGCCCCGCGCTGCAAAACTGGTTTTGGGCGCGCAAATTCGGCGGCCGCTTCATTCTGCGCATTGACGATACTGATGCCGAACGCAGCGAGGAACGCTTTGTTGAGGCGATCCGCGCCGATCTCGACTGGCTGGGGCTGGCCCCTGACACAGAGGTGCGCCAATCTGCGCGTTTTGCGCTGTATGAGGCGCGATTTGAGGCATTGCTGGCGGCGGGCCGCGTCTATCCAGCGTATGAGACAGCGCAGGAACTTGACCTCAAGCGCAAGATTGCCGCCGGACGCGGGCTGCCGCCGGTTTATGATCGCGCCGCTTTGGCGCTGAGCGATGCCGAGCGCGCGCAATTGGCCGCGGTCGGTGTCCAGCCGCATTACCGTTTCAAGCTCGATCATGACGCCGCGATTGAATGGGTTGATCTCATCCGGGGGCCGCAGCGTTTTGACGCCAAACTGATGAGCGATCCCGTCATCCGCCGCGCCGATGGCAGCTGGCTCTATATGCTGCCGTCCGCAATTGACGACGCTGATCTGGGCATCAGCCATGTCGTGCGCGGCGAGGACCATGTGTCGAACACCGCGCTCCAGCTGCAAATGTTCGCTGCGATGGGGGCCAGCCCACCCCAATTCGCGCATGCCGCGCTGCTGACGGGGACGGAGGGCAAACTCTCAAAGCGATTGGGATCGATTGGCGTCGAGGCGTTTCGCGATTTGGGGATTGAGCCCGAGGCGATCGTCGCCCTGCTCGCGCGGCTGGGGACAAGCGACCCGGTTGAGCCGTTGATTAACCGTACAGCGCTGATCGAGCGGTTTGACTTTGCCCATTTCGGCCGCGCACCGGCGCGCTTTGACGAGGCAGAATTGCAGGGGCTGAACAGCAAGATCGTCCACCAGCTCGATTTTGATCATGTCGCCGCGCGCCTGCCCAAGGGGATGGATGCCGCCGCCTGGGCCGCCGTGCGCCCCAATCTGACGCGCGTGTCCGAAGCCGCCGATTGGTGGCGCGTGGTGGAGGGGCCGGTGGTTGCCGAAATCGCGGCTGACGACCGGTTCTTTCTGGCGCGCGCGGCCGAAGTGGCAGACGCGCTCGACTGGGCAATCGACCCCTGGCACGCGCTGACCGCAGCACTAAAGGCCGAGACGGGGCGGAGCGGCAAGGCGCTGTTCCTGCCGTTGCGGCGCGCGCTGACGGGGCTTGATCATGGGCCGGACATGGCGACGCTGCTGCCGCTGATCGGGCGCGAGCGGGCGGTGGAGCGATTGCGCGAGGGGTGAGATGAGCGAAATCCTAGCCGGCGCATGTCTGTGCGCGGCGGTGCGATATAGCGTGGCACCGGGGATGCGGATGAAATCCGATGCCTGCCATTGCAGCGATTGCCAGACGCGCAGTGGCAGTGCCTTTGGCATTTAGCGCGGCGTGATGACGGCGGACCTGACGGTGACGGGCGAGCTGACCGAAGGCGCGCACACCCAGCCAAGCGGCGCGCGCGCGCATATTGGCGTGCGCGGCCTGCCCGACCAAAATCTATACCAGCAATGATCACCGCCCCGGCATCGTCAACCTGCGCGCCGGAACGCTCGATGACAGCCCCGCGCTGACCCCCGGATTTCACCTGTGGACGCAGAGCAAACAGGCGTGGGTGGTGATCCCCAACGATGTGCCGTCACCGGCAACGCAACCGGAGATGTTGGAAGAGTGGATGGGGTTGTTGATGGGGTGACGGGGGTGTGGGTAGCGACCGGTGTTGATACAGGTGGTTCATCCCGCGGGTAAAGTTGTGGGCAAGGATTGCGGCGAAAGTGACAATGCAGCCTGATCGGAACCGACACTGACGAGCCGCCGTTTCCCGATCCGCCCTCAGCGCTCAAATCTTCTCGGCACCCGTCTGGCCCGGTGCCGGACGCAATGGCTCATGGTGTGCAGAGGGCCTTGGCCTGTTCCCACTGGCTCATAAAATCGCGAATACGTTGATCGACCGCCGCAAGTTCTGCGCGGGCGGCGTCAAGATCGCGTCGTTTCTGGGCCGACCCAGCGCCCTGACCGGCATAGTCCATAGCCTGCATTTCACGCTCCAACAGGTTCAATCGAATGAGAATCGATCGCTTGCGGTCCTTGAGCTGCGCCAGTTCGACTGCGCGCGGTTCGAGCCTGGCCAGACAGAGTTCCTCACGAGTTTTCACCGGGGCGATCAGCGGGCGGTCTGCCAGTTGCGGTTCGCGCTTCCATCTGGGCGGAGTGACGATTTTCGCCCGCGCGGCCGCCGCGCTTGATTGCGCTTCCTGAACGCGCGCCGATGCCGGGTACGCTAACCACTGCGACAGAATCGCAAAGGCAAAGGAGAAGGCGAGATTACTGGCCGTCCGGGCCAACCGTCGGGTGCCAATAGTCGGGTGCCGCTTGATCACGGCAGCGGAGCAATGATAGCCAAGGTATCGGTCGACCGACCGACCGCCACCCATCCGTCCAAAGCGGTTGCGCCTTCATCCTGTGCCGCAGGCGGCGCGGAGGAGCGGTAGGCCGCAAAATTGCGCAATCGGTAGCTGCGGATCTCACCCGGCGCTGTCAGGCAATGCAGACCACCGTTGCTTGAGCCAGCGAGCGATTGGCAAGTCTGCCAGCCGCCCATACCGACACGACCGGGACCTGTGATGTCAACCGCTCCCGTCCGCCAACCCGGATGGTGGAAGAAAGACAGGTCGCCATTGCTCTTGATGGCGAAGATCAGCCCGTCTCCGGACGAGGCAAAGCGGGTGAACTGTCCCCAGCCGCCGTTGCCGACCATGGCCGGAGCCGTCAGGCCACCGGTTCCCCCCTGCCAATCGGTGTGTCGCATCCACCACAAAGTGCCGTCCGGCTTGACACCGTAGATCACCCCGCTCCCACCGCTGAAGAGGAGCGAGAACTCCGAAAGGTCGCCTAAACTGTCACCCGTTTCAGACCAGCGATCTTGTCCATCGTCGGAGCCGTCATGGCGGCGCCAATACAATTGGCCCGCCGCGTCCCATAGATAGAAACTATCGCCGCCGCCGGGGATCAGCGCACGGTTGCCATCGCCCAGCTGAGCAACGACACCTTTTTCGACAAAGGCGTTGCGACCTGAGGGAGTGAATTGAACGACCTCGCCTGAGGGGTGCAACGCGTATAGGCGGGACGGATCAGGAACGGACATCGGGGCAGATTGCATTGGCGCCGCAGGCGGCGATGCGGGCGTGCCAATGCGCCTGATAACCGGCGTAGTTTGTACAGGAACCGCTGGCGGTGGAGCACCAACGCGCCTGATACGTGCCGGACCTTGTGCAGGGACATCCGGCAACGCCGTTCCGAGGCCTGCACCGGGCAACCCCACCGGGAACCCCGGCCGCACGATCATAACGCGGCAAATAAGTCCGACAGAATCGAGCAGTCCGCCGGCCCGACCGTAAAAGCCATAACCGACTTCGTTGTCGCGGCAGTTAAAATTGGAGCCCTCAAAACTCGGGACTTTGCCCTTAAACTCAACGGGTCCCACCATCTTGGAGTAGCGCCAGCCCGTTCCGGCCTCGGTCCATTCCCCCGTCGACAGGTTCCGGCACAAGAGATGGACATTGGCCACGAAGTCACCCACGACGTCGATTTTGAGGCCACGAATAACTGCTGGCGGCGGGCAAAGGATTTGTTTGGCCAAACCGCCACCTCCCCCAAATTTGCTGCCGGGAAACACGAAGGTATTGCGGCGGCCACCCTTAGCATCAAACTCGCCGCAGATTGGCTGGATCGAGTCAACCACGTCGCCCTGCGCGATACGCATGCCAATGAGATAGCGCGAGCCGCAGTCCTCCCGGAAAGGCTCCCCGCCACCATATCCAGCCGCGTTCGCATTGCGGACCTGGGCAATAACGATCCCCGGATAAGTCGCGGTTGCGAGAACCAAACCAAGGCAGAAGCGGCCAAAAACGGAGATCGGATTGACAGGGCGCATAGCGACGTCTCCAACTCAAGCTCCAAAGCGTTAGCGGCATCGCACCTGCGTGTCAAAGAGCGTCGGCTGGCTCTGGAGACGCAAAGTCAAATGTCGGTGACGCTGAAAGTCTTCCGCCTGACCTCGTCGCCACAGCTTTGGCGGTGACGCAACCCCACCACCTCCGCAGGCGCGAGTGGCAAAGAGAGGGCTGGCGGGATGCGCGTGGACACCCTATTCTGAACGTCATGAGCTATCTCGCCCGTCTTTCGCCTGTCCGTGCGGTGCAGGATTTGCGCTTTTTCCTTGCGCAGCGGCAGGCGTATGAACTGTGGTTCCTGCTGCTGGCAATTGTTGTCACGACCGGGCTGGTCGCCGCATTTGTCCATGATTCGCGCGAGGAACGGCCCTATCGCCGCAACATCATCTATGTGCAGCAATGGGCGCTGAGCCGCACCGATGCCGAAATCCACGCGCAGCAAAAGATTGACGGCGTCATCCAGACCAAGGCGATTGCCGATGAGGAAAAGCGGCGCAAGGATTTGCAGGGGCAGTATAAACGGCTCGACGACAAGCTCAAGGCGATGGGCATCTGAGCGCGGATCGCTGGATGGGCGCAGCGCTGACGCTTGGCGAGCGCGCGCGCGGGCGGACGGCACCCAACCCCAATGTCGGTTGTGTGATCGTCAACAATGGCCGCGTCGTCGGGCGCGGCTGGACGCAAACCGGCGGGCGTCCGCATGCCGAGGCGGTGGCGCTTGAACAGGCGGGCGCGGCGGCGACGGGCGCGGTGGTTTACACAACGCTTGAGCCCTGCGCGCATCGATCCGCGCGAGGACGGGCATGTTGCGATCTGCTGATCGCCGCGCGCGTGGGTCGTGTCGTGATTGCGCTGCGTGATCCTGACACGCGCACCGATGGCAACGGGATTGCGCGGCTGGAGGCGGCGGGGATTGCGGTGTCGGTGGGGGACCGTGCGCATGATGCGGCGCGGTCCATGGCGGGGTTTTTGACGCGGCAACGGATCGGGCGACCACTCGTCACGTTAAAGCTGGCGGTGTCGCTTGATGGCAGAATCGCGCGCGCGGACGGATCGAGCAAGTGGATCACCGGACCGCAAGCGCGCGCGCATGCTCATCTCGAACGCAGCCGCAACGAGGCGATATTGGTGGGGCGCGGGACGATTGCGGCTGATGCGCCCACGCTTGATGTGCGGCTGGAGGGATTGGAGGATCGCGCGCCACGCCGTCTTGCGCTGAGCCGGACAGCGGTGGAAGGTTGGGAGACGATCCATGAACCTGCCGATATTGCCGGGCTGACAGGCGTTGACCATCTGATGATCGAGGGCGGGGCGGGGGCGGCAAGCGCTTTCCTTCAATGCGATCTGGTGGACCGGTTGCTGCTTTACCGTGCGCCAATCCTGATCGGGGAGGGGATGGCGGCACTGGGTGATATTGGGCTTGGGGCGCTGGCTGACGCGCATGACCGCTGGGCGCTGATTGATACGCGGATGCTTGGCAGCGACCGGCTCGATGCGTATGACCGCATCAGGAGCTAAGCGATGTTCACGGGCATTATCACTGATCTGGGCACCATCACGCAGAGCGGTATGCAGCGCGATCTGCGCGTCGTCGTTGCGTGCGGTTATGACATGGCGAGCATCGCGATCGGCGCGTCGATTGCATGTTCAGGCGCGTGTTTGACAGTCGTGGACAAGGGGCCGGACTGGTTTGCCGCCGATGTATCAGGCGAAAGCGTGACCAAGACCGCTGCTGGCATGTGGGATACCGGCCGCCGCCTCAATCTGGAACGCGCACTGAAAATTGGTGACGAACTGGGCGGGCATATTGTGACGGGCCATGTTGACGGTGTCGCCGAAGTGACCGCCGTGACTGAAATCGGCGGGTCGCACCGCGTGACGATCCAGGTGCCAGCCGACATCGCGCCCTTCATCGCCTCAAAAGGTTCCGTCACGGTCGATGGCGTGTCGCTGACCGTCAACGAAGTGGTTGATAGCGGCAACGGCACCGGCTTTTGCATCAACGTCATCCCGCACACCTGGGCCGTCACGACATTGGGCGAATATGCTGCTGGCCGTCCGGTCAATATCGAGATTGACGTGCTCGCGCGCTATCTCAAGCGGATGCGTGATCAGCTCGCGCTCGCCTGATCACGAAGCAATCACATCGGGGTGATAAGCCGCAGTTGACTCTCACATTGTGATGTGATTATGTCGCAGCATGAGCATCGCCCTGATCCAAAAAGTCCGTCGCCTCGTTACCGAAGGCGGCATGTCGCGTTCAGGCCTTGCCCGTGCGGCTGGCCTCCACGCCAATACCTTGCGCGATCTGGAGGAGGCCGACTGGAACCCGACCGCCGAGACGTTGCGCAAGCTCGAGATGTTCCTGTTCTCCAACGATGACACGCCAACGCTCGTCCCGATTGAGGAGATTATCGATGAAGCGCGTAATGGCCGCATGTTTATTCTGGTCGATGACGAAGACCGCGAGAATGAGGGTGATCTGATCATCCCTGCGCAAATGGCAACGCCTGATGCGATTAATTTCATGGCGACGCACGGCCGCGGCCTGATCTGCCTGACGCTGACGCGCACGCGCGTCGAGCAATTGGGACTCGAGTTGATGAGCCGCGCCAACGGCACCCGGCTCGAAACCGCCTTCACCACATCGATAGAGGCGCGCGAGGGGGTGACGACGGGCATTTCAGCGGCGGATCGCGCGCGCACCGTCTCGGTCGCGATTGATGCCGGCAAGAACCGCGATGATATCGTGACACCCGGCCATGTCTTCCCGCTGATCGCGCGCGACGGCGGCGTATTGGTGCGCGCGGGACATACCGAGGCGGGGGTTGATATCTCTCGGCTTGCCGGGCTGAACCCTTCCAGCGTGATCTGCGAGATCATGAAGGATGACGGCACGATGGCGCGGATGGACGATCTGATCGCGTTTGCCCGGCTGCATAATCTGAAAATGGGCACGATCCGCGATTTGATCGCCTATCGCCGCAAGCATGACCACCTCGTCGAAAAGCGCGCAGAAATGGCGTTTCAGAGCCGTTGGGGCGGCGAATGGCGCGCGATGACGTTCTTCAACAAGGCAACAGGTGACGAACAGATCGCGCTGGTGAAGGGCCATATTGACCCTGATCACCCGACATTGGTGCGGATGCACACCATGTCGATGTTCGTTGATGTGTTTGGCGAGCAATCCGAACGCACCGGCTTGTTGTCGCGCTCCATGGAACTCATCGCCGAGGCAGGTGCAGGCGTGATCGTGCTCATTAACCGGCCGATGAAGGACCTCGCCACGCGCTTCATGCGGTTGCGGCAAGCGGGCAAGGCCGCCGGTGCGCCCGAGGTTGAGGAACTGCGCGATTATGGTGTGGGCGCACAGATTTTGGCGGAACTGGGCGTGCAGGACATGGTATTGCTGACCAACACGCACCACACGCTTGTCGGGCTTGACGGCTATGGCCTGTCCATCGTTGGCGAACGACCGATCCCCGGCACGGGAGGCGAATGATGGCCAAAATCCTGATCGTTGAAGCCCGTTTCTATGACCATCTAAACGATTTGCTGATCGCGGGCGCGCGCGCCGCGATTGAGGCGGCGGGGCATGCGCATGAAACGATCACCGTGCCCGGCGCGCTCGAAGTGCCCGGTGCGATCGCGCTGGCGAGCGAGTGCGGCGCTTATGACGGCTATGTCGCGCTGGGTGTCGTGATCCGCGGCGAGACCTATCATTTCGAGATTGTGGCGGGCGAAAGCGCGCGCGGGCTGATGGCGCTCAGCATGGATGGCCTCGCCATCGGCAATGGCATCCTGACCACTGAAAACGAGGCGCAGGCGTTGGCACGCGCGCGCCCTGCCGAGAAGGACAAGGGCGGCGAGGCAGCCAGGGCGGCGCTGGCGATGATGGCGTTAAAGGCGCGTTTTGGGGGATGAGCGGGCCGGTTCTTTTTACCGAGCGGCTCATCCTGCGGCCATTGGCGGCGGAGGATTTTGAGGCCTGGGCAGAGTTTCATGCCGATGAAGAAACGATGCGCTTTCTGGGCGGCGTTCAATCGCGCGCGACGGCGTGGCGCAGCCTGTGCGCAATGGCGGGGGCGTGGACGATCCGGGGCTATTCGATGTTTTCAGTGATTGAGCGCCCAAGCGGGCGGTGGATCGGGCGGATCGGCCCGCATTATCCCGAAGGCTGGCCCGCGCGTGAGGTCGGCTGGGGTGTCCTCCCCGCCTTTGCTGGCAAGGGATTTGCCCATGAAGCCGCCGTTGCCTCAATCGATTATGCCATTGATATCCTTCGTTGGGATGCGGTGACGCACATTATCGATCCTGAGAACCTGCCCTCGATTGCGCTGGCGAAGCGGCTCGGATCGGTCAATCGCGGGCCAACGCGCATGCCCGAGCCTTTTCACGAAGCGCGCGTCGACGAATGGGGCCAAAATGCCGCTGAATGGCGGGCGCGGCGCGGAGCAGGGTTGTGACTTCTTATACCAAGACTCGTTGATCCTGACCGATAAAGCCCCTCCCCTGAAAGAGAGCGGGGAAGAACCGAACTGACCGAGCCTTGGCATAACCTCATTCGGTAATTGTCACCTGCTACCGAGGGCGTCACTGCGCCTAGAACCCGGCAGTCGGGTTATATCACGAAACACATTCAGCCGTCGGGTCACAGAATTGCGGTGCTCCTGCCATCACGGCAGCAGTGCGAACGGCGATGTTTATTTGTTAACCTTTGTCATAGGCTGTCAAAGAGGGGATACAAAATGCTCGAGTCGATAGGAAAGTTTTTGCGCGGGCAGGAGCCGCAGAAGGAAGCGGACGTGGCAAACGACAGTCCAAACGAAACGCATGAGGCCGTCGCGCCCGGTGTGACCGCAGCAGAGCCGCGATCTGAGCTGCTTTCACTGCTCGAAGCAGTGAATGAGCAGTGCCTGACGTTGCAGATTGAACACACGCGCGCGGCGTCCTAATCGAAACGCGAGTTGGATACGCTGACAGCGCGCATGACCACGCTCGTCCCGCAATTCGTCAAGGCGGTGGAAGCGCAGGCCTAAGGCGAAAAGTTGGCCGGCCGGCTTTCTCGATCAGAAATTGAGCTGTTGCGAAAGCTTGATGACGCAAAGGGAGAAATCGATCATTATCGGCTGCTCGCCCTAAACCACGAAGACACGCTCCTCACAGAGCAGAAACGGTCGGCTGAGGGTGCCCGCGACTTTGCAGCGCTTGAACTGAAACATGCCAAGGCCGAGCGTAGGCTCGAGCTTGTTGTCAGTCATCTCACGCTCACCGAAACCGAGATGCAGCGCACCGCAGAGTCCAACGCCGCCTTCGCCACCAAGGCGCACGAGCACGACTTCGCCATGGAAGGGGCGATGCGCGAAATTGCGCAAATCAATTCGGACCTGGTCGCGCGCACGAGCGAAGCCGAGCGTCAGAGCGTCGAGATCACCGATCTTGCGGTGAAGTTAACCGCTGAGCGCGATAGCGCGGTGAGAGCCCAATCAGCCTTGACGTCATTGCAGGCCGATTATGACCGCTTCAAGCGGGCCAACAAATCAGCGATTAAGGATTTCGAGGTTCGCGACCTGCGCGTCAACGAGCTTATTGCCCAGCGCGATTGGCAGATATTTGACTATGAAACCCGCTACGCCGCGCAGCAATCGCGCATCGAGTTTCTTGTCAAGAAGAACGAAAGCCAGCGCGGCGACATCCTTCGGCACATCGACCATATCGGAAAACTCGAATTGTCAAACCGACATCTCCTCGATTCCTTGTCGCGCAGCGCAATCAGCATTGACGACACGGCACCCGACGCTGAACGCGGGAAGATTTCAGCCCCCAAATTGCGCGCGATTAAAGACGACTGACTGCGCAGCACGGCATTTGCGGCAGAGTTGAGACCGACCACGCACGGCTGGGGTAATGCGGGCTGAAATCTGGTTTGCGTCAACAAATTTCGTGTGGGCTACTGCCGCTTCGCCGACAGCGGGATGACATGACCTTGAATCGCCGGTTTTGGGCGCAGTCGGGAAAACGCGACCGAAGCGTTCAGCGGCGGTTGCACGACTGCGCTCGAAACCAATGGCGCTCAGTGAGCCAATGTAATGCCATCCCGTTATGGCAGCCCAGCAACCCGGCGGATCAGCAGCCCAGCGGATCAGCCGATGCTCACAAATCGGTGACGTTTTCAATCTATCGGTCGACGTCCCGGTTTCTTTTCCGGCCATCCTTACTTATACTGGTGTAAGTAACAGCCCACGTCCGAAAGCCATCTCATGCCCTACGCGCATACCCACAAGGCCAATCCGCACTGGCTGCCGCCGATTGACAAAGACGCGCTGAAGGATTTGCCGGGGGAAGACGGTCTGCCGCTGGTCGGCAATACGCTGCGCATGCTTGGCGATCCGGTTGGTTTTGGGCGGCGAATGATTGCAAATTACGGCCCCGTATTCCGCAACCACGCCTTTGGCCGCCCACAGGTTAATCTGATGGGGGCGGACGCAAACGAGCTGGTATTGTTTGATCGCGACAAGATTTTTTCATCTGAACAAGGCTGGGGTCCGCTGCTCAATCTGCTTTTTCCGCGCGGCCTGATGCTGATGGATTTTGACAAGCACCGCGCCGATCGCCGCGTGATGGCGGTTGCGTTCAAGCCTGAACCGATGCGCCATTATGCCGAGGCGCTCAACACCGGCATCGCCCGGCAGGTCGCGACCTGGGGCAACAAGCCAATCAAATTCTACGATGCGATCAAGGCGCTGACGCTTGATCTGGCAGCGGAGAGTTTCCTGGGCGTTGAGCTGGGGCCAGAAGCCACCCGGATCAACCAGGCGTTTGTCGATGAAGTGCAGGCGTCCGTCACGCCGGTGCGGATTCCGCTGCCCGGCACGATGATGCGCAAAGGCGTGAAGGCGCGCGCCTATCTGATCGAGATGTTCAAGCGCGAAATCCCCGGGCGGCGGACAGGCAAGGGTCAGGATTTTTTCTCGCAATTCTGCCGCGCGACCGATGAGGATGGCCAGCCGCTGTCGGATGACGCGATTGCCGATCACATGAACTTCCTGATGATGGCAGCGCACGACACGATCACCTCGTCGGCGACCAGTCTGGTCATGCTGCTGGGGCGCAACCCCGAATGGCAGGAGAAAATCCGCGCCGAAATTGATGGCCTTGGGCTGAATGATAACGACGGGCTTGCATATGGCCAGCTCGATAAGCTCGAGCTGACCGATTATGCTTTCAAGGAGGCGTTACGGATGATCCCGCCCGTGCCGTCGCT
>Ga0163144_10014917_pt1 | contig 16076 bp, 14 predicted proteins | sample OliLak19BULKMAT1_FD_123175 | JGI IMG/M metagenome (GOLD analysis project Ga0163144, IMG submission 123175) | Freshwater microbial mat bacterial communities from Lake Vanda, McMurdo Dry Valleys, Antarctica - Oligotrophic Lake LV.19.BULKMAT1 | ecosystem: Environmental > Aquatic > Freshwater >... | reverse complement strand
CGCAGGTCGAGTCGCGCGAGTCGATCGCCGCAGCGCAGCAACACGATGCCGGTGTCGACGCGTGCATCCGTGGCCTTGACGCCCAGCTCGTGCGGCGTGCCGTCCGCGGTCACGAGCGAGAGTGCGCCGTCGTCCGCGTGGCAGAGCATCGCGACGCGCGGCTCGCCGCGAGGACAGTGCACGAGACCGATCGCGCCGGGCGGTGTCGCGCCGAGGACCTGCTCGCCGCAACCGACGCGCTCATCGGTCCACCACCACACGTGCGCGCTGGCCCGCGGCGCATCCTCGACGACGATGCCGCGGATGATGCCGCCGTCCGATCGTGCCGCGACTCGTGATGCGCGTCGCGGCGTCGAGCGTGGAGCGCTCGCGTTCGTCGTCGGCGGTGGCGCACGCAGCCGGCCGCGAAACGTGTCGTCGTACCACGCGAGCCATGCGTCGGGCAGCGTGCGCGGATCGTCGCAGACCGGAGGCAACGCGACCTCGGGATCGAGCACCGAGATACCCGCGGCCATGCGGGCCTCGAGTCCGACCACGTGAGGGTGCGTGCCGCGAAACGGGTGGATCCCGATCTGCAGCTCGAACGTGAGGATCGCGTATGCGAACCAATCACTCGCGGGTCCGTATCGGCCGTTCGCGATGGGGTCGGCGATCTGTGCAGTGATCGCGGTCGCGGGGAAGCCGGGCGTCTGCATGCTGTCGACGTCGATCAGCCACGGCAGGCGCCGACGGACGTCGACGAGCACGTTGCCGCTGCTCAGATCGACGGCGGCGATGTCGAGCGCGTGGAGCTCGACGAGTAACTCGCGGAGGCGTTCGCACAGCGTCGACGAGCTCGCGCGATCGAGCCCGAAGCGCGCACGCGCGGCCCGGGGCACGAGCTGCATCCACGGCACTGCCTTGTGCACGCGGTGCATGACGTGACCGACTGCGTCGCCACCGGGCGCGGTGCGGATCGACGCGAGCGGCTTCACGATCCGATCGCTGCGGATCACCGCGAGGGCGGCGAGCTTGCGGGGATCGAGGATCGCGGCGGGGTTGGTCGCGATCTTGTAGGCGCGATCACCTCGCGCGAACACGCAGCCCTGACCGCCCTCGGCGACGAGATCGCCATCGTCGAGCTGCACCCATCCTTCGTCGTCGACGAACACGCGCATGGTCTCAGTCTTTCCGGAGGACACTGCCGCGTCCTGCCCCCGCTGGGCGCAGCCCGTCGGGGCCCCCCTCCTTCCGAGATTCGCTGACGCTCTCTCAGTCTTTCTCGTCCCACGCGAGCGCGGCGACGGCGATGTCGTCGTCGGGCACGGCGTCGGCGAACGGTCCGTCTGCGCGGCCGAGTCGCTGCAGCCGGCGGCGCACGAAGCAGCCGGTCGTCGATGGCGCATCGAGCATGCGCGCGGCGACCCACGCGGTGTCGAGCGGCTCGACGTGTCCGGGCGTGCGTAGCGTCGACACGCCGTCGGTGGCGACGAGCAGGCGATCGTACTCGTGCTTCGCGAAGCAGCCGACCCATGCGTGGCCGCGGGCCGGCCGCGCCGACGAGGTCGGAGCGAGCCCGCCATGGGTCTCGATCCATGCGCGCGGTGGCGCGAGCGCGAGCCAGCACGCGCGGCGATCTGGATCGCCGACGACGCTCGGGTAGTCCGGACACTCGTCGCGGCAGCGTCGCAGCGTCACCTCGATCGTGCCGTCGCGACGGCGTGCGGCGACGATGCCGTCACCGCGGATGATCGCGACGATGCGATCGGGTAGCTCGAGCGCAGCGACGACGGTCGCGTCGACCGATGCCGGCGCGAGGCCGAGGTGCCCTGCGGCCCTGTCCGCGACGCGCCAGCAGGCGGACGATCCGGGCAAGCGTCCGTCGCGGAGGATGGCTGCCGCAGCGTGCGCGAGCAGGCGCGCGCCGACGTCGGTGTCGCGTGACGACGAGCAGCCATCGCAGACGAGCGCCCACGCACCCCGAGCAGTGGTCTGGGCGAGCGCGTAGTCCTGGCAGACCGCGTGGGTGCGTCCGCGCTCGAAGTGGGCATCGGCGTGCATCAGAACCCCACGGTGTGGCCAGCCACACCGGTGCCGAGCGCACGAGATTGCACCGCGATGCTCCGCGATACGAACGCCGCGAGTCGGGCGAGCGTCGCCGCGTTCGCGTCGGCGAGCTCGACGTACTGCTCGAACCCGGCCTCGAGCCCGAGCGCGCGGAGCTGGGGGCCGACCGATGCATCGTCGACACCGACACCGACGAGGATCGCCGTCAGTGATTCGAGCTTGCCGACGCGCCGCGCATCGGCGAGCGCTCGGCCGACGCTGTCGCGCGATGCCTTCGACGCGTTGTCCATGCCGTCGGTGATGACGAAGACGATCGCGTTCACGCCAAAGTCGTGGTTCGCGAGATCCTCACCGTAGCCGGCGACCGATGCGATCGCGTTGTGGGCGGCGTCGTAGAGCGCAGTCGATCCGCCGTTCGCGATCGTGCCGCGATAATCACGGGCGCGGCACGCCGCGAGCGCTGCAAAGCCGTGGACCTCGGTGAGCGCGTCGTCGAACGTGCAGACCCGCAGCATAAGGTTGTCGGCGCGCGGGCTGTGCTGACACGAGAGCACGATCTGGGCGATCGCCCGCTCGATGTCGGCGGCGTGCGCCGCGACACTGCCGCTCTTGTCGGCAGCGATCGCGACGAGCGTGTACTCGGCCGCGCCGAGGTCGCGGATACGGGTCGCGGAGAAGCCGTAGGGCGTGCCCGCGATGGGACGGTGCTGGAGGGGAGGTTGGGTGGTGGTCATGGTGCTTTCAGGCGGCGAAACCCGTCGTCGTGGTGAGCTTCAAACCGCGTGCAGTCATGTCGCGGAGGAACACATCGCCGAGCGCCTCGAAGCCGGGGACGTTGTGGCTCGCGTCGGTGAGCAGGTGCAGCTTGCCCAGCTGCGCGGGGCCGAAGCGATCCGCGATGTCGCGCACCGTATTCGCGAGGCAGTGCGACAGCGCTTCGCCGGCGAGCAGGATCACATCGGCGTGCTCGAGCGTGTCGATGAAGTCGGTGTTCGGCTGCGTGCCGGGGTCGTCGGGATCGGGTACTTCCGCCTGCACCGCAGAGAAGTGCTCGGTGAACGGGTTACTGCCCTTGGTGATGAAGTCGACGGTGGCGAAGCGCTGCTCCCACTCGTGGAGCGCGGTCGCGAGGACGGCGGAGACGTTGTGGCCTTCGTCGCCGATCAGGCAGTGGTACGGCCAGATCGTGTGCGGGTAGCGGCCGGAACGTTCGAGCGCTTGGAGGTAGTCGAGCGTGCGGGCGCGGAGGTCGGAGCGCGCGGTGGTCCAGCGGCCGGCTTGCATGTCGGCGGCCGTGATCGAGGTGAACGGGGTCGGCTCGCGGCCGGCGGGATCGCGCCACCACATGGGATGGCTGATGTCGACCTTGCGGTGGGAGTCGAGTGTGACGTGGATGTCGCTGAGCTTGGTTCGGAGCCGATCGATCATCGTCGCGAGGCGGGTCATGTCGACGTCGGCGCCTGGGACGAAGAGGGAGCCGGTGGGGGAGCAGAAGTCGTTCTGCGGGTCGATGACGACCAGGTGGAGGTTCATGAAATCGAGGATGGATCTTATTTATGGTATGTCTACCTTTATTTTGGGTTTGGCCACCCTAAATAGGTGCGACTCCGGCTGCGGCTGGCGGGCACGCAAGCGGGCGCGTTGCGCCCTGCTAGCGGGGCATCAACTTATCAACGCTCACCCGATACTCGTGCTCGCTCATCCCCAACGCCGCGGCCAGCGTCGACAGCAGGCGATCCTCTTCGTCGAGCACGAAGCCGTCCGCGAGCGCGACCTCGAACGCTGCGGCGAAGAGCTGGTCCTTGCCGTCCGGGGCAAGCTCCTGCGCAAGCAGTCGCGCGGCGTCGAGCCACGCGCCCGGATCGGCGCGGGCGTCATCGCGGCCGCGCGTCACGTCTTCGGTGCCGAGCTTGCGATCGGTCAGGCGCTCGTACGCCGAGGCGACCGTCGCGATGCCTTCGTCGGCGTCGACTTCGTCGGCGGCGATGACTCCGAGCAGCACTCGGAGCACGGCTCCGTCGTCGTCGCCTCGCAGACTCGCCATCGTCGGGATGGTCTTATCATGTCCGGGCCGCGCGGTTCACGGCACGCGCAGCTCGAGGCCGATCGTCGCGCGAACGCCGATGCGTCCTGGTTGGTGCAACAGGACGCTGGCGCTCTCGAACCGCGGACGCGCGAGCGCGACGATCCCATCGACGCCCGCGAGCAGTGCGATGAACGGACGTGGCGAGATGCCGAAGCCACCGCCGAACGCGAACAGGCCGAAGGCTCGCCTGGCAGCGCCTTCGAGCGCTGTCGCTCGCAGTGGGCGACTCGTCATCTGGCCGCCCTCGAATCCGCCGCACAGCGGAAACTCGACGATCTTCACGACCGGCACGCCGCAGCCGCGCACGCGCACGCCCCAGCTCCCGAACGCGGCGCCCGTGGTGCGCATGCTGTCGGTGAAGTGATCGCGCGGCGGCAGCACGACCGCACCGACCTCGACGCGCCACTGCGGGCCGATGAGTCCGGCCGTGATGATCGGTCCGAACCCGAGACGCGGCAGCATGCCGTGCTCGAGGACGCCGTCCGCCCGCAACGCGAAGCGTGCGAGTCGGAGACGACCGCGTGGTCGCGGCGGATCCGCGAGTGGAGGTGAGGGTGTGACCACGACCTCGTCGGGCGGCAGCGCGGGTTCGCCGATCGGATCGGCCGCCAGCGATCGATCGACCGCGAGCGGATCGGCAGCGACGGCGGCGACCAGCGCCGCACCGTCGGCGAGCGCGCGACAGTCCGGCGACTGCAGCGTGTGCGTGCTCGTGCCGCCGGCCGTCTGGGTACGCATCTGCAGCGTGAACGTCTCTGCGCCGCGCGTGACGGTCGCGTCGAGCCTCACGTACGGTGCGCCCGGCTCGCGATCGCCGAGCAGCGCATCGAGCCGCGTCCGCACCTCCTCGATGTCCGGACACTCCGCGGGTGCCGTCCACGACAGCGACACGCCGCCATCGGCCTGCGCCTCCTCGCCCTGCGGGGCCGAAGCGACGGCGATCGCGAGCCACGCGGCAACCGACACGCTACCGGATGTTAGCACCGAGGCAATGCTCGCGGCTCAGCCGAGAAGCCGACGGCGGACAGCACCGACCACACGCTTGGCACTGCGCTCGACGAGCCGCTGCAGCTTCTCGGCAGGCATCAGCACGTAGCCGCGGAGCCGCTCGTCGGGTCGCGCGCGGAACACCGTGCTGTGCTGGCGGCCGTCCCAGCCCGCGGGGGCCTCGTGCGTGTAGTAGTAGGCCGCGAACGACTTGCGCACGACGTCGGTCGGGCAGGCGACCGCCGACACGCCGTGGAAGCTGCGATCACTCGTCTCGAAGATCACACACCGGTTGAGCTGCGGCGTCATCGCGTGCTTGCAGGTCTTGACCTGCCGATCCCACAGCTCGATGTTGCCGCCCCACGTCGGGCTCCAGTCGGGGTTGAGGTAGACGAGGATGTTGAGGCGGCGGTGCCACCTCCGATCCTCGAGCAGATTGAAGTCGACGTGGACATCGAGGCGGCCCTGGGTTCCGGTGACATGCATGCCGCCGCCGACGAGCTGCGGATCTTCGAGTAGGCGAGGGATGCCGGTGATGAACGACAGCTCGTCGCGGAACTGCTGCGACGAGATCGCGGTGTGGAGCTGCTTGACCGGATCGGGGAACCGAGCGGGATCGGTGATCTGCACCTTGTTGCGTTCGTTCACGAAGTCGAACGAGCGGCCGCGCTCGAGCGCGCCCCCGTAGCTCGGATACGCCGTGGAGACCTCGCGTGCGAACGCGGAATCGAGGAAGTCGTCGATCACCACGAACGGAAACGGATCGGCGGTGACGAAGCGGCGGCGCAACGTGTCCCGGTCGAGAGGCGAGATGACGTCGGAGATCATGTTGACCGGGTCAGTTTGACGCGGCCCGGTCCCTGCGTCACGGGGCGCGACGAGAATCGCGGATCCGCCGGCCCGGAGCGACCCGTGCGCGGGCCGTCGCGCGCACCGCACGAACCGGCATCGCGCGTCCGCGCGACAAATCGTGTTAGCGTCGATTCGGTCCTTGCTGCTGCGGCCCGAGCCCATGGCGCGCGTCAGTCTCGACAACCTCGGCCGCGGATTCCTCTTCGGCACGCTCGCCGAGGTGTGGCGTATCGGCTCGCGTTTCGTCATCACGCCGATCATCCTCGCGGCGGTCGGCCTGCGGGGCTACGGCGTGTGGACGCTGATTTTCTCGCTCGCCGCGTACGTGTCGATCGCGAACGTCGGATTCGGTGTCGCGTACACGAAGTTCACTGCAGAGTGCGTTCGGGGCCGCGAGTACGAGCGCTTGCAGGGCATCATCGGCGCCGGGATCGCTGGCGTCGGCGCGCTCGCCGTGGTCGGCCTGCTGGTCGCGTGGGCGTTCGGCGGCGTGATCCTCGGGGCGCTCAACACACCCCAGGACATGATTGCCGACGGGCGCATCGCGATGATGATCGTGATGACGATCCTGGTCCTGCGGCTCACCGTCGGGTGCTCGCTCGAGGTGCTGAACGGGCTGCAGCGGGTCGATCTCACCCATCGTCTGACGATCCTCGCGTCGTTCGTGGAGTTCGCCATCACGGTGCCGCTGTTGCTGATGGGCTACGGGCTCATCGGTATGGCGATCGGCTACGCGGTCGGGCAGGTCTCATGTTTCTCGATCGGAATCCGCTGGGTGCGGCGCGAAGATCCGCTGGTGCGAATCTCGCCGCTGCTCGCGACGCGCGACGGGCTGCGTGCGGTCATGGGCATCGGCGGACGGATGCAGGGCCTCGCGTTCGTGCACGTCGCGATCGCCGAGGGCGTGAAGGTGCTGCTGTCGGTGATGATCGATCCGCGCGCGACCGGCATGTACGAGATCGCGGACAAGCTCGTCATGCTCGCGCGCGCACCGACGTCGGCGCTCGTCGGACCGATGCTTGCCGCGTTCGCGGAGCTGCAGGCTGCGGGCGAGAAGATCCGCGAGCGCGACATGCTGCGCCGCGGCTGGAAGGCCGTCGCGATCCTTTCGTGCTCGGTCGCCGCGTTCCTCGCGATCACGGCCCAGCCGGCGCTCTTGGCATGGACGGGGCGCGACGTTCCGCTCGCGGCCTGGGCCGTGCAGATGATGGTGCTCGCGAACCTGTGCTCGCAGCAGACGGCGGTGCACTCCTCGAGCCTGCGCGCCGAGGGCAACGTACGCCTCGAGTTCTGGTTCGCGATCGTGTCGTCGGGCATCGCGGTCGCGCTGCTCATCGCACTCGTCGGGATCCACCCGTTTTACGCCGTCGTCGTGTCGCGATCGCTCGCGCAGACGGTCGGCGCGGCCTGGTACATGTGGGCGTTCTTCCGGCACGCGAAGATCGCGGCCGGCGAGTGGTGGCGCGGCGCGTCGATCGGGCGCGTGCTCGCGGTCGCTGTGGTCGCCGGCGTCGTCGTGACGACGGCGCGCACGCTCGTCGGGGCGGTGCCGCTGCCGATCACGCCGCGCTGGTATGCGGTGGTCGACGTGTGCGTCTGGGGGATTCCGTACGCGGCGATCATCGGCGCCGGCATGTGGAAGTACGTGCTCGACGACGAAGAGCGCACGCAGCTGCGTGGGTTCGTCGGTCGCAAGCTCGCACGGCTACGTCGTCGGCCTTCGCGGTGAGCCCGGCGGGATTCGAACCCGCGACCCGCGGATTAAAAGTCCGCTGCTCTACCAGACTGAGCTACAGGCCCGCGAAGGGATGCTCGTCCGGCGCGCCGCGATGGCGACCCCAATGGGATTCGAACCCATGTTACCGGCGTGAAAGGCCAGCGTCCTAGGCCTCTGGACGATGGGGTCACGAGTGTGACGGCCGGACGAGCAGCGAGTGTGTAACGCAAGCAAAGGCCTCACGCAACCACACCCGCGCCCAGCGCGGGGGCCTAAGAAGGCTTTTTGACGAGGAGCGACTTCGCCGAGGCCGTGAACGTCGGCTTGAGCGCCGGGAATTCCCCGGGCCGCGTCTGGTAAACGATGATGAAGAAGTTCGAGTGGCGCCGACGCACCGCGAGATACATCACCGTCGCCGGGTTACCACCCGACGCGGCGAACTCGACCGAGATGTCGAACTCGTCGTTGGTCTCGACGATCGCGCTGCTCTTCGTCCCGCCGCTGAACCCGCCCCTCGCGAGGTTCTCGAGGAACTCATCGGCGAAGACCTTCGCCGATTTCTTCGTGTCGTTCTCGTAGACGAACAACGACATGCGATCGACCGTGGCTTCGCACGCGGAGACGAAGCCGCCGGAGACGACGGCCTCGGCCTTCATCGGGTTGTCCTCGATGAGCTCCACGTTCACCGGCGGACGGATCAGCACGCGCTCGTCGAACAGTGCCGTCGGTGCGTCGGCGACCTTCGCCTCGCAGGCCTTCGCCGGCGGGGGAGTTTCGCCACCGCTGTCGCCACCGCTGCCGCCGGCCGAGCCGCCGGAATCACCGCCCGAGCTGGCATCGCCGCCGGTCGCCGCCGTGTCACCGCCACTGGTCGGTGGGGTCGTGCCTTCCGGCTTTTTCTTGTCGCAGCCACCGATGCCGGTGGAGAGCGCGAGGACGAGGGTCGAGGCGAAAACGCTGCGCACGAAATTCACGGGATCGTTGCTCCTTGGAATCGGCCGCAAGCTATCACAAGTCCTCGCGGCGAGGCAGTGCCACGGACGCGCTGCCCTCGAGTTCCTAGTCCCATTTCATTTGGCCCCCTGGAAGTGCGTACAGCAGGAGCATGCGCCCGCCGGTCACCGTCGGGACGTGGCGCGATCCCGCAGGCAGCACGATCCACCCGGGCGGATGACCGTCGAAGCGCGCGGCATGGTCGTCGGTCGTCGCGGGCAGTGCGAGCGTGATCTCCCCGGCCGGATGCATGTGCGCGGCGGCGGGGCCCGTGAGGCTCACCAGGTCGAGCGAGAAATCGTGGGTTGCGGGCGTCGCCTTCGCGAGCCTGCAGAAGCGAGCGTCGGGCTCGCCGCGATCACACAGCGAGCCGTTCGCGACACCGCTGCGCAACGCCAGGGCGATCGACTGTGTGAGCGGAGCGGCGAGCGGCCAGCGCGTCGCGAGTCGCTCCGCGAGCGCATGCGAGCTCGCGCTCGACGAGAGGATCCCCGGGGTCGGATCCGCGAGCTCGTGGGCGAGCCACTCGAGCACGGGCGCGAGCATGTCGACCAGGGCGGTGCGAGGATCGTCGGTCATTGCGCGAGGGTAGCATCGACGCCTGCGCCGTCGATGCGCACGAGGTGAACGCCGGTGCGGCTGTCGGGCGCGTCCTGCCCGAGCAGACCCGTCTCGCGAACGGCGATGCGGATCGTCGCGTCGGCGAGACCGAAGGCACCATCGCGCAGCAGCGGCGGTGCGTTCGGCGGCGGCGTGCGATCCCACGCCGCGAGCACGCGTCGCGCGGCACCGGGTGGGCACAGCCCGATCGCGTCGGGACGCACGACGATGTCGTGGGCGAAGCGCGTGCGATCGCGGGGCGTCGCGATCGCGGCGCCACCGGTGTCCTTGATCTCGAAGTCGGTGCCGAGCGTCGCGAGCAGATCGTCGAACGGGCAGCCGAGCGGGACGACCCAGACGCGCAACGTGCTCGCTTGCACCGCAGCGAGCGTGGTCGAGTGCACGCCAATGCCATCGAGCGCGCCGAGCACCAGCGGCACCTCCCACGTCCACTGCGACAGCGCGAACCCGGTCGGCACGGCGAGGCCGGAGCTCCCGCCACCGATGTGCTGCTTCAGGTGGCCGAGCGACGGCGCGAGATCGTCCGCGTCGCGACGTACCAGCGCGATCAACGTCGCGTCGGCCGGCAGCGGGGTCGCATCGGCGAAGGTCGTCGTCGCGTCGCCGCAGCTCGCCTTGCGCGGCGGATCGGTGACGCCGCCGTCGTCCGTCGTTCGTGGTGGATCCGGATCGGGCCCGACGCCGACCGGGCACCCGAGCGCGAGCATCGTCGCGACGAGCTCCGATCTCACCGCGCCACCGTGAGCGTCGTCAGATCCTCGCGCGTGAGCTGCAGTCGACCCTCGACGAACGTGCCGTCGACGGTGAACGCGACGCGCTTGCACAGCGCGCGCACGGCATCGGTCTCGAGGGCGACGTCACGCGCCTCGAGCGTGCTCGCAGCGGCCGCCGCATCGCCGTCCGGCGCGATGCGGACCTGCACGTCGAGCCCGTCCTGCCACTTTCGCGCGCGCACGGCGAACTGCACGATGTCGTCGCCGAGATCGAAGTGCAGCAGCGGTCCGGTCGCGTACAGCTCGAGCGGCGCGTCGGGCGATTCCTCGAGCACCTTCACGAGCTCGCGTTCCGTCGTACCCGCAGGCAGGTCGCGGCCGGCGGTCAGCGGTCCGAGGCCGGATCCGATCTCGCGCGCCGGAATGAACGCGACCGTGTCGTCGCCGAGGAACACGACGCGAAACGGCAGCGGTCCGTCGGGGACGAGCATCACGAAGCCGTCGACCTCCTGCTCGCGCATGCGCACGCCGAGCAGCGCGGCCTTCACCGTGGCCTTCGGTGTCACGAGGCGACGCAGGACGTACGTGCCGACACCGAACCGCGTGCTCATCGCGAGCGAGGCCGGACCGAACCACGTCGAGGGCTCGGCGCCGCCTTCGGGGAGCACGGCGTCGAGCGCCGCGTCGATCTCGGCGACGTCGGAGATGAGCTGCGCGGCCTTCGGCGGCATCGCGAAAACCGTCGCGAACGTGTCCGTGTCGAGGCCCGGCGGCAACGCGACCCACGCGACGGCGATCGCGTCCGGGTCGAGCCACTGCACGAGCGCCGACGCGCCCCCGCTCGGGGAGGTCGGGGCCGGCCCGGTAGGCACGACGGCGGGCGCCGGGGTTTCCTCGACCTCGCCGCCGTCGGTCTTGCGCGCGCCGCCGCATGCGGACGCCGCGAGGGCCCACGCCAGCGCCACCTCTCGCAATATCGTCAGGCGGGTGTCCATCGGCCTTCACGTCGCGTGAAACGTCGCGGCAGCCCACGCACGCGCTCGGGCGCGCCCGCACCGTCGCCCGGCAAGCTCGCGTAAGCGTCGTCGTGCGGCATGACGACGTGGATCTCGCTGCCGTCGATCGCGGCCTTCGGCAAGATGGCGACGTGGAGCTCCGTCGCCGCGCGATGGAGTCCCGCGATGCCGATCGCCTCGAGCTGCAGCAGCGTGCACAAGGTCGGCGGTGGGAGGTCCGCCGCGCCGGCCCGCCACGCCGCGAGCGCGGCCGCGGCCGTCCACCAGCGGCCGTCCATCGTCTCGATACCGTCGGCCTGCGCCGACTCGCCGTCACCTGCGCCGAGCACCACGGTGAAGAAACGCGCGAGGAATCGTCGCGGCTCCCCCGACGGCGTGCACCACGTGTCGAACCACGTCATCGACGTCGGATCGACGGTGAGCCCCGTCTCTTCGGTACACTCGCGCGCCGCCGCCCGAGCCCACGTCGCGTCATCGCTCGGATCACCGTCGGCCTCGTCGAGGCGACCGCCGGGGAACACGAGCGAGTCGGGCATGAATGGGCTACCGCCGCTGCGGCGCAGCATGTAGCACTCGGGCGCGTCGCCGCCGTGCGTCGGTCGCAGCAGCAGCACGGTCGCCGCGAGTCGGGGCGCGCCGGACATCGCCCGAGACGTACCACGACCGTCGGCATCTCGGGTACGCTTCGAGGCTGCGGGAAACGGCAGATCCCGCGGCCCGAACGGCCGATCGCCGCCGACATGTCGCCGCCACGACGAGATCCGACGTCCTCGAAGGAGGTCGTGCCGCCCGACGTCGACGCGGCCGCCGAAGCCGCCGCATCGCGGGCGCTGCAGCACGCGGCGCTTGCCGATGCACTGCCGGTCGCGGCATGTCTGCTCGATCGATCGGGGCTCGTGACGTGGCACAACCGCGCGTTCGCGGAGCTGCTGCAGCGATCACCGACGCAGATCGACGGCGAGCCTTTCCTCGGGTGGATCGGGCGCGCGGGCGAGCGCGAGGGCTTCGGGCGCGCGTTCATGGGCCTGCGCGAGCGCGATGCCGGTAGTGGGTTCGCGATCGATGCGGGGCTCGCGACGCGCGTCGGACCACCGTCGTCGTGCCGGATCCGAGCGGTGAAGATCGATGTGTCGACCGTCGGCCTGTCGTGTCTACCGATCGCCGCGGCAGAGTCTTCGCCGGAGACCGAGCTCGGTCTCGCGGTCACGCGCGGCCTCGATGCGCTCGACCAGGGCGTGCTGCTCGTCGACGGCGACGCTCGCGTGATGCACTGCAATCGCGCCGCGACGAAGTTGCTCGGCGGCGGGCTCGTCGGCCGCAGCGTGCTCGAGCTCGTCGAAGGCGCCCAGGTCGCGACGCTCACACGCGGGCTCACGGTCGCGCGCGGCGGGAGCTGGCAGGGCGAGCTGACGCTGCGTCGCCACGACGGCGAGTCGCTGCCCGCGGAGCTGTCGGTCGCGGCCGGCAGCGGCACGCGCGTCGTGCTCGTCCGCGACCTCCGCGAGCGACGACGCCGCGAGTTCGAGGCGCGCGTGAGCGGGCAGGTCGATCGCGCGCTGGTCTCGCAGAGCGATCCGCGACAGGCGGTCGCTGCGGCCGCGGCAGCGCTCGGCGCCGCAGTTGAAGCGACGCACGTCGTGCTCGCGGTACGGCACGGCGAAGGCGAGCGCGCGACATGGCGCCGGTGGACGGTCGGCGGCGGCCAGCTCGCACGTGACGCGTTGCTCGCGACGGCGCCGCCCCAATCGTGGGACGAATCGGGCGTCGCCGACGACGAGCAGACCGATGCGACCCGCACGATCATGGGGTCGCATCCCGACGTGCGCGCGGCGGTGCGCGTCGCGCTGCGCGGACCGTCGGGCACGCTCGGCCACTTGTGGCTCGGGCGCACGCAGCCGAGTCCGTGGGACGAGCGCGATCGGGCGCTCGTCGGCACCGTCGCGGCGCAGCTCGGTCTCGGCCTCGAAGGTGCGCTCTTGTCGATCGCGACCCGCGAGCTCGCGGAGTACCAGACACTCGTGCTCGATCAGAGTGCGGTGCTGATCGACACCGTCGACGAGGCCGGTCGCGTCGTCACCTGGAATCGCGCGAGCGAGCAGCTGCTCGGCGTGCCGGCCAGCGCAGCGATCGGTCGGCGCTTCGGCATCGACGTTGCGGTCGCGACCAATCCGAACGCGTGGGCCGAGCTGTGGTCGACGCTCGTGCGCGACGGTGGCGTCACGCGCGAGGTCGTGCTGCGCACGAGCGGTGACGCCGAGCTGCCGGTCCACCTAGAGGCGAGGCTCATGCGCGACCAGGACGGCATCCGCGGCGCCGTGCTCGTCGGCCTCGATCTCCGCGATCGTCGTGCGCTCGAGACCCAGATCCTCCGCAGTCAGAAGCTCGCCGCGGTCGGCTTGCTCGCCGCCGGCATCGCGCACGAGATCAACAATCCGCTGTCCGGCGTCGTCGGCTACAGCCAGCTGTTGCTCGAACGCAGCCTCAGCGCCGACGTCCGCGAGAAGGTCGAGAAGATCGCGCAGAGCGGCGAGCGCTGCCGCAAGATCGTCGAGGGTGTGCTGCTGTTTTCCCGGAATCAGGACGGGGGCGAGCGCCGCAACACCGACCTGCGCGCGCTGCTCGATCGCGTGCTGTCGATCGGCGAGTACCAGTGGCGCATGCACAACATCCGCATCATCCGGGAGCTGGACGAGCCCGCGGTCGTGTTCGCCGATGCCGATCAGATCGAGCAGGTCGTGTTGAACCTCCTGTCGAACGCCGTCGACGCCATGCCGCGGGGCGGCAGCATCCGCCTGCGCTTGGTCGCGCTGGCCGCCGGCGGCGCGCGGCTGACGGTCAGCGACGAGGGGCATGGGATCCCCCGGGAGATCCAGGCCCGAATCTTCGATCCCTTCTTCAGTACGAAGGAGATCGGTAAGGGAACCGGCCTCGGGCTTGCGATCTCGTACGGAATCGTACAAGACCATGGCGGCGACATCGTCGTAGAGTCTGCCCCGGGCGCCGGGGCGACCTTCACCGTGGTATTGCCCGGCGCCCCCGAGCGCGAAGAAGGACGTTAGCGATGGCCCGCGGCCGCACCCCTGTCAAGGACACGTATTCGACGCACGACGTCGCGAAGATCTGCTGCGTCACGCCGACGACGGTGATTCGCTGGATCGAGGACGGGCTCATCCCGGCGTTCAAGACCGTCGGCGGTCATCGCCGCGTGCGCCGCGACGATCTCGAGCGGGTGTGTCGCGAGCGCGGCATCCCGTTCAGCTTGCCGACGGGCACCGAGGTCGGTCGCATCCTCGTCGTCGACGACGAGCCGGTCGTGCTCGATCTCGTGCGCGACGTCGTGAAGGAGCTGAACCACAAGTTCGACGTCGAGGTCGCCAAGGATGCGTTCGATGCCGGCAGGCTCGTGGTCGCGTTCCGCCCGCAGCTCATCTTCCTCGATCTGATGATGCCGGGCGTCGACGGCTTCGAGGTGTGTCACCGGCTCAAGAAGGATCCGGCGACGACGAACACCGAGGTCATCGCGATCACCGGCTACTACACCGAGGCGAACATGGATCGCATCATCGGTGCCGGCGCCGCCGCGTGTCTGCGCAAGCCGCTCGACGTGCTCGAGGTCCGGCGCCACGTGACCAGTGCGTTCAACCTGCGCGAGCTCGGCACCGGTTCGGGGCGCACGGCCTCGCCGCGCGACGAGATTCCCCGCGTGCTCATCGTCACGCAGAACGCCGACTTCCGCGCCCGCGTGCGCGACGAGCTGTCGTCCCCGGACGCGCCGACCGAGGTCCTCACCGCGCAGACCGGCGCCGACGCGTTGCTCGTCGCGCAATCGGCTGCGCCGCAGTATGTCCTGCTCAGCCTCGCAGTGCCGGATGTCAGCAGCGGCCACGTGATCGAGAAGCTGATCGCTGCGTACGCCGGCGTGCAGATCATCGCCGTGCACGACGCCCCGACCGACGAGATGCGTGCCCAAGCGCGCCAGGCAGGTGCAAGGATGTGTCTGCCGACGTCCGCAGTGACCGGCAGCGTCCGTGAGCTCCTCGGCGTGTGAGTGATCGCCCAAGCGCAGCGGCCACTCCGAGGAACCTCGGGGTGGTCGAACCAAACCTATTGGGCTCGTTGCCGGGTACCTTGGGGTGGACTGCCATGATCCGTTTTCTCTCGATCACTTCATGCCGCGCTCTTGCAACGTCGCCGCTGCTGCTCGGCCTCGCGTGTGCCGACCTGCGTGAGGACGAGGACACGCCGACGACGACCGTGCCGTCGACGATGACGACGACGGACCCAGGCGAGACGGGTGAGGGGAGCGGCTCGGGCACGAGTGCGCCGGCGAGCTCCGACGACGGCGTCACGAAGCTCGACGTCGGTCACGGCACCGGGATGATGTCTGCCGACGACGGCAACAACATGTCGGGCTGCGACAAGGTCGACTTCCTGTTCATCATCGACAACTCGGGGTCGATGTACGAGGAGCAGATCAACCTGATCTCGTCGTTCCCGCAGTTCATCGGGACGATCCAGGACACGCTCGACGAGGCGCAGGACTACCACATCATGGTGCTCGACACCGACGCGTGGGTGTACGAGCAATGTCCGCTGCTCTGCGGCTTCCCGTTCGGCGGTCTCGTCTGCGAGGGGTACGAGTGCGAGGTCACCACGCCGGAAGAGTGCGAGGACATCCTCGGCGCTGGCGTCACGTATCCGAAGGGCAACGACGCCACCAACGCCGACTGCAGCTTCGCGAGCGGCTTTCGCTGGATGGACAGCAACGAGCCCGATCTCACCGCCGCATTCTCGTGCGCGGCGCAGGTCGGCACCGGCTCTACCGACGACCCCGAGAAGCCGATGGAGGCGATGGTCGCCGCGAGCACCGCGAGCACGCCGGCGTTCGCGTGCAACGAGGGCTTTTTCCGCGACGACGCGATCCTGGTGGTCACGTTCGTGACCGACGAGGACGACGCGGCGAGCGACGGCTCGGCGGGCACGGTCGAGGGCTGGCGGCAGGGGCTCATCGCCGCGAAGAACGGCGACGAGAACGCGGTCGTCGT
>Ga0163144_10014916_pt1 | contig 16079 bp, 11 predicted proteins | sample OliLak19BULKMAT1_FD_123175 | JGI IMG/M metagenome (GOLD analysis project Ga0163144, IMG submission 123175) | Freshwater microbial mat bacterial communities from Lake Vanda, McMurdo Dry Valleys, Antarctica - Oligotrophic Lake LV.19.BULKMAT1 | ecosystem: Environmental > Aquatic > Freshwater >... | reverse complement strand
GTCGACCTTCACAGGAGTTCAGGCATCCCTTGTAGCAGGTTCAACAGATGATGTTGTGCTGACGGCTAATGATGGTCGAAACGTTGTGGTAGAGGTTGCTGCTGCCGCTGCAGGTACGGATTTTTATGAAGTTGTAAATAACGCATCAAATTTTAGTAGTGTGAGTGGAGTGTTCGGTAGTTATGGAGCGAACCTCTCTGCGGCCAGCAATTTTTCAGCTGGAACCGCAATGAATATTTATGCGTCGGCAGCCTACAGTGCCTATTCTTCAGGATCTGGGTTTAGTAATGGATCTGGTTTTAGTACTTCTCTAAGTCAACTAGGTGCTGGTTTTAGCCAAGGAATGATTCGCACGGGTGCGATCCAGCTACGATCATCAGACGATGTCGTGATCACTGGATCGAATGTCAGCCAAGCAATTGGATTTGCGGCCACGACAGTGCAGGTGACCAATACGACGGCCCTCAATTCACTCAATATCAGCACTCAAAGTGGTGCTTCGGATGCACTTGCAATTGTCGATTCCGTGATTCGAAAAGTCACAGATCTTCGAGCAGGGCTTGGAGCGATTCAGTCGCGACTCACAACTTCAGTAGCGAATTTGTCGATTACGTCTGAAAACCTTGCAGCCGCACAGTCACAGATTCGAGATGCGGATGTGGCGGTTGAAACGGCCGAACTCACACGAGCTCAGATTTTGCAGCAAGCAGGAATCGCCGTCTTGGCCCAGGCCAATACGTCGAGCCAAGCAGCTCTACAACTCCTGAAATTCTAATAGGTTAGACGATCGAAATTTCACCAACCTAGGGGCGGCGCACCAAGCCGCCCCTTTTTTTTATCCACGCTATAATAAGGAGGTACACACAAGGGGGAAGAACGTGAGTTTGCGGGTTAAACTATTGCTCGTCGTCGCCAGCATTTCGTTAGCTGGACTCACTGCCGTCGTTATTTCTAGTCTCAAAATCGTTCGCGATTCGAATCGAGAACAAGTTCAAACAACAAATCGCCAAGTCTCTGATCTTGTTTCGCATTCCGTCCTCAATCAGCTCAGCGACTATCACCACAAAATGGAAGTGGTCTTTCGATCCTGGCATCGAAATCCAGAACTCAATTTGGATCCAGAAATATTCCCAGATTTTATTTGGATCACCCTTATCGATGTCACCAACAAGACAGTTTTTGAATGGAAGAGAGACGATATTCTCAATGATCAGGGCGTGAATTTGGATCAACTGTTGGGCGTCAAGAAAAAGGACGAACTTGCCGACGAGATTCGTGCACACTTTGCAGAAAAGAATAGATGGATGATTTTCAATTCGTCCATCAAAGCCCTCTTTCCTACTTTTATCCTGGGAACCACCTTTAGTTCTGAGGCGACTCTGGGGCGTCGTTATACCGCGATCGCCGAGATCCGATCTGATCGATTGATTTCCAACTTAAAAGCTCGACCAGGCCAAGAATTGGTCCTTGTGGATTCTCACCAGAATATTCTGCTTTCATCGAAGCCGGGTTGGGACCCGAGCAATCTTGTTTTAGAAGATCAGGAAGCTCTTAAAATCACGCGCAACCTAAGCGAGGGTGAGCAAGAATTTAGGATTATTGATTATGCAAATCGCGATAAAATTGTTTCCAGTTTTTTCAAATTTAGAGAAGGTGGAGGCCTCACTCTCATTCTGCAAGAACCCTTGAGCGCTCTTACCGTGATGGAGGATGTGATTCAGTGGAGATCGATCGCCATTATGGTGATCGTTCTTGTGATCATGCTCAATCTGCTTATTTTCTTTGCCAACACCATCATTTCGCCGCTGACACAATTAACCCTGCTGATGGAGAAGGTGGGTAAGGGGGAGTTCACAGGAAAAATTAAAGTTAAGGTCAAAGACGAAATTGGCCGAGTTGCTACGGTCTTCAATAAAATGATCAATGATCTGAAAGATCGAGATTCAGAAATCGAAAAAGCAAAAGGTCGCCTCGTTCAATCCGAAAAAATGTCGGCATTCGGTCAGATGTCAGCGGGGATTGCCCACGAAGTGAAGAATCCTCTCGCAGGGATTCTGGGCTATGCACAGATGTCCAAAAAGAAACTCTCGCCCGATTCAGAAGTGCTCCCTTATTTGGATATCATCGAAAAGGAAACTGTTCGATGTAAGGAGATTGTCGAGAATCTCATGCGTTTTGCGCGCCAAGAAAAAGCTATCATGGCGCGAATGGATATCAATAAAACCGTGAAAGACTCCATTCGCCTGGTTGAACATCAAATGAGTATTTCTGGAATTAAGGTCGTGCAAATTTATGCGGATGATGGAATTCCAATCTGGCTCACAGGAAATCCCAACCAAATTCAACAGGTCATGATGAATCTTATGTTGAATGCGCAGCAGGCCATGGACAACAAAGGTACGCTCACCATCACCACTCACTACGAAGCGGAATCGAAACGAGTCTTGATCTTGGTTTCGGATACGGGAGCGGGGATGCCTGAGGATGTGAAGAATAGAATTTTTGAACCTTTCTTCACTACAAAAGGAGTGGGGAAGGGAACGGGTCTGGGTCTCTCCGTGACGATTGGAATTATTAATGATCACGGTGGAATAATCGAAGTTGAAAGTGAATTAGGCAAAGGAACCACCTTCCAGATCATACTGCCTTGTGAACAGACGGGTGAAGGAAGTCAGTCGAATGCAGCCTGAAGATAAAGTTTTTGCACTCGATAAAAAGCTTGTTCGCATCTTGGTTGCGGACGACGAAGCCTCTATTCGCGAAATGCTCACTCTTACACTCCGCGAAGACGGATGGACGGTTGAGAATGCCGAAAATGGCAAGGTTGCTTTCGAGAAAATTTGCAAAAGCCCCTTTCATATAATTCTTTCAGATATTCAGATGCCCGAGATGACGGGGATGGAGTTGCTCGAAGCAGCCAAGAAAAGGAATCCTTCGATTGAAGTCGTCATCATGACGTCCAATGCCACTCTTGAGACCGCGATTCGAGCTATTAAGAGCGGGGCCTACGACTATCTGCATAAGCCATTTGAAGATCTCTCAGTCGTGCCTCAGAAGATGCTTCAGGTAGCTGAGAAAATTTTGCTGAGGCAGCAGAATCTGGAATTGCTTAAGCGTCTCAAAAGATCCGCTCTCCATCTAAAACTTCTTTTTGACGCCACTCGTGCCTTAAATGGAATTTTGGATGTGGACGTCCTTCGAACATCTACGATGAAATCTCTTCCCTCTCTTTTTCAGGACGAGAGTGTTCGAGCGATCTGGGTCCGTCGCAATGAGAAGGGCTGGTCTGCTCTCAATCGGATACCAAGCGATGACTCATTCGGCGCTCTCTCAGACTTCAGAGACGTGGATGATATTGTCGAAAAATTTAAAGACTATAGAAATTTAAAAATTGTTCGACTCGAACACGAAGGCGAAATCACAGAGGCTGTCATTTTCGAGAATGTCGCTGAGACTCTTTCAGATTTCTTTTGTCAGGAAGTTCGTACCTGTTTTGATAAGGTCATGCTTCATCAAAGAATTTTGAGCATGGCTCATCGAGACGGATTGACCATGGTTTACAACCATCGGTATTTTCAAGATCGACTTCGCCAAGAGTTTTCACAAGTTAAGCGCCAGACTGGTCAAATGAGTTTGGTCATGATGGATGTGGATCATTTTAAGAACTACAATGAATCCAATGGGCATCCAGCCGGTGATCAGCTCCTTAGGCAGCTCGCCAAGCTTCTCTCAGAAGAGATGGGCAATCGCGAATCCGATATTCTAGCTCGCTACGGCGGCGAAGAATTCATATTGCTTTTGCCTTTTACTCCTCTCGAAGGCGCCAAGATTAAAGCGGAGCGAATTCGAAATGCCGTGGCCAATTTCGCATTTGATCATCGCGAAGCTCAGCCGCTCGGATGTGTTTCTCTGAGTATTGGCATTGCGAGTTTTCCTGAAGATGCCGAATCGCCAGCGCTTCTCGTTGAAGCTGCTGACAAAGCGCTTTATTTCGCGAAACATGCGGGTCGCAATCGAATTGCGTGCTTCTCTGAAATGAAGGCAATACCTCATACTGCCGAAGTTCCTAAAGCTTTAGAAGTCCCCAAAGCTCCTCAAGTTCCAAAGACCACTCTCGAAAAAGTTTTGGCAGCGGCCGAAATTCCAGAGCCTGCGAAATCCGCCGAACTTCCTGCTATAGAGCTTAGCTCTTTAATGTCATCCATCGAGTCTGCCTTTAAGGATTCTGAAGAGAAGAAGCAGGGAGGGGGAGCGAGTGGAATATAAATCTGGCGCTAGCCCCATGCCTCACCATGATTCGCAGTCCTTTCATGTTCTCATTGTGGATGACGACGCTACCATTCTGAACCTACTTCGCGAGGTGCTCTCGATGGTTCCTGGTTGTCGATTCACAACAGTTTCGAATCCCGCTGATGCCATGACGACGATCGTGAAAGATCATGTAGATATTATTTTTACCGACATTCATATGCCAGGAGTGACTGGATTGGAAATGTTGAAAGACATCATTAGTCTTCAGCGTACTCCCGAAGTGATTGTGATGACGGCCTATCCTTCTGGAGAAATTGCGAATCAAGCGATGGAACTCGGAGCCACGAGTTTGCTTGCCAAGCCTTTCGAAGATATTGCAATGGTCGAGCTCGAGCTTGAGAAGGCTATCAAAAGAATTCTTCGCCAAAGATCTGCTTCCAAGGAATTGCCTGAGCTGAAGGCAAAGGCTTTGGCCAATCAATCGGGCGAGGTAGATAACGATCCTCCCATGAAAGTTTCTTTGGATACTCCTCTCAGGGATCCTCGGGCTGCAAGTGAAGCTAAGCCCTCCAGTCCGCAGTCTCCTGCAAAACCACCGGCTCCAGTCGTTGCGGCAATGAGTCCGCAACCGAATCCGCCGACTTCAATTAACCTTGATCCCCGAAAAATTTATTCACTCGAGATGCTCGAGGCACTCATCGCGATCGAAGCGCCCCGAGCCCTTCGATATAATCGTCCTTTTGCAATTGGCTTCGTGGACATTCCCGAAAGTTTTCAGGCGACACTCCCTTCTGAACAAGAGCGATATCGAAAAGGTCAGATCGAAAAGATTGAAAGATGCATTCGCAGATCGGATGTTCTGCTCGAAGCGGGCCGCGAGGGGATGGCAGTTGTATTATTTGAATGCAATCGCGTGGGGGCTGAAGTCGTTCAGCACAAGCTCAGAACTTCTGGTTTTTTACATACAGGATTTAAAGTCTTTCCTGCAGACGCAAAAAATGCCGAGCATCTAATGTCAGAGGCTCGTCAGAGCGTTCAAAATAAACGAAAATTCCAGATTGCACTCTTAGAGCCCGAGGATTTCTTTGGCCGCATTGTGCAGAATATGCTTCTCGATCCAAAATATTTTGTGAACTGGGTTCGATCGCGCGAAGACGCTTACAAATTAATCAGCCGAGAAGCCGAGAGCTTGAAGCTCTTGCTCATGTCTCTTACGAAAGATCCCAATCAGTGGGAGCTCTTGATTCGGCTGAAAAAGGAAAACCTCATTCAATGGCCCGTTGTCCTTTTTATTGATATTCCATTGACCAAAGACCTCAAGAATCAGCTACGGCAGTTAGGAGTTCGGGCAGTAGTGAATAAGGGGATCAGCCAAGAGGAGTTCATCTATATCGTTCAGTCCTTTGTACTTCCTCGTCCGCAGATGGATGAGCGCAAGAACTTCCGAGCCTTGGTGGCGATTCCTTTGACTTATAATTTGGAGGGTGCGGAGCATTCTTCCAATTCGTTCACACTCTCGCGCGATGGGATCTTTATTCGGGATATGAACCCCCCGTCGTCAGGGGCATTCCTACAAATGAAGCTCTTTATCCCCGGCCAAACTGAGCCCTTAGAGGTGAATGCCGAGGTTATTTATACGGTTCCCTATTTCGTGGGGGTTAACCGCTTCCATGTTTCAGGTATGGCTGCTCGATTCGTAGGCCTTGACGAGGCGAAGAAAGACCTTATAGAGGGTTTTGTAAGCGCTTGCCTCACTTCCTATCTTATATAAGGGGTCAGGGCACTTTGGGTGCAGGTAAGAATCTTACCTGTACCCAAAGTGCCCTGACCCCTCCAACCCTTGACATTTAAAGGACCAATCCTAATTTGCCTCGGTGCCTATTTATGAATACAAATGCCGGCAGAACGGGCATGTTTTCGAGGCTCGACAGGGGTTTAATGATCCCGAATTCGAGGCCTGCGAAATCTGTCAGGGACCGGTAGATCGGTTGGTTTCGTCGAGTGCCTTTCATTTGAAGGGGTCAGGATGGTATTCATCCGATTACAAGGCAAAGCCAAGCTCTGAGACTGTTACAACAAAAGAGAAAACCGAATCTAAAAAGATTGAACCAAGTAAAAGCGAACCAAGTAAAAGCGAACCAAGTAAATAAGAGGAGATCGTGATCTATGAAAATTCGACCGTTACAAGACCGAGTGCTGGTCAAGCGAGTTGCTGAAGAAGAAAGAACAAAGGGTGGTATCTTTATTCCAGACACCGCCAAAGAAAAGCCCATGGAAGGCAAAGTAATTGCCGTTGGTAATGGGAAAATTCTGGAAAACGGAACGAAAGTTACACCTGAAGTAAAGTCGGGCGATAAAATTCTGTTCGGCAAATATGCCGGTACTGAAGTGAAGATCGATGGCGAAGAACATTTGATTCTTCGTGAAGACGATATTCTTGGGGTTCTTGAAGGTTAATTTAAAGGAGTAAAATCATGTCAGCAAAAGAAATTCATTTTAGCGAATACGGACGCAAAGCACTCATCGAAGGTGTCGATGCTCTTGCAAACGCTGTCAAAGTAACGCTTGGACCAAAAGGTCGAAACGTCATCATCGAGAAGTCATTCGGATCTCCGATCATCACCAAAGACGGTGTGACGGTAGCGAAAGAAATTGAACTGGAAGATAAATTTCAAAATATGGGCGCTCAGATGGTTAAGGAAGTTGCTTCCAAAACTTCTGATACTGCAGGAGATGGAACAACAACTGCTACAGTGCTCGCTCAGTCTATTTTCCGAGAAGGATCCAAGCTAGTTGCCGCGGGCCACAACCCCATGGAACTCAAGCGAGGAATCGACAAAGCTGTTGAGACAATTGTTGCCGAACTCAAAAAGATTTCGAAGCCTTGCAATATGAGCAAGACCGAAATCGCTCAAGTAGGAACAATTTCTGCAAACGGCGATCAAGGAATTGGCGAGATCATTGCTGAAGCCATGGTGAAAGTTGGAAAAGAAGGCGTTATCACGGTTGAAGAAGCCAAATCGATGGAGACCACTTTGGATCTCGTCGAAGGGATGCAGTTTGACCGAGGATATCTCTCTCCTTATTTCGTAACCGATGCTGAGCGTATGGAAGCAGTCCTCGAAGATGCTTATGTTTTGGTTTATGAGAAAAAAATCTCAAACCTCAAAGATCTCATTCCAATCTTGGAAAAAGTGGCTCAAGCCGGCAAGCCTCTTTTGATTATTTCAGAAGAAGTTGAAGGCGAAGCTCTTGCTACCTTGGTTGTGAATAATCTCCGAAAAACTCTCCGATGCTGTGCTGTAAAAGCTCCAGGATTCGGTGATCGACGCAAATCAATGTTGGAAGATATCGCCACTCTTTGCGGTACAGAGTTGATTTCTGAAGAAACTGGATCACGTTTGGATACTGTGACTTTGGAAAGATTGGGTCGAGTTAAGCGAGTGGTAATCGACAAAGACAATACAACAATTGTCGAAGGCTCTGGAAAAAAGCCCGCAGTCGATGTTCGAATCAAACGCATTCGAACCGAGATCGAAGAAACTACTTCTGATTATGATCGTGAAAAACTGCAAGAGCGATTGGCAAAACTCGCCGGCGGCGTGGCTGTGATCAATGTTGGAGCAGCCACCGAAACCGAAATGAAAGAAAAGAAAGCTCGCGTTGAAGATGCATTGAATGCAACTCGAGCTGCGGTTGAAGAAGGCATCGTCCCTGGCGGCGGTGTGGCTTTCATCCGAGCTCTTTCAGCTTTGGAAGGTCTTAAGTTGACCGATGAGCAGCAATTCGGTGTGAAAATAATCCGACGTGCTCTCGAAGAACCTCTTCGACAAATCGCGAATAACGCAGGCGTGGATGGCTCGATCGTGATTGATCGCGTCAAAAACGAAAAAGGCGCTTATGGCTTTAATGCTGCGACCGAGAAGTACGAAGATCTTATCAAGGCTGGCGTTATTGATCCTACCAAAGTGACTCGATCGGCACTTCAGAATGCTGCGTCAGTGGCTTCCTTGCTTTTGACATCTGAGGTTATGATCGCTGAGCGACCTGAGAGGAAAGCTCCTTCAGCAGCTGGTATGGGCGGCGGAATGGGTGGAGCACCTGGAATGGGAATGGACTACTAAACAAATAATATTTATTTACGCCTTTGGCGTAATAAGAGGGCCCGAAGAGATTCGGGCCCTTTTTTTTCGCATCATGTCGGCCGCCCGCGTAGGCGGTATTTCTTTGACCAACCCCAGTATTTTGGATGAAATATTTCAGGGGGGACTTCATGCAATTATTTTTAGGACGAGCATTTCTATTGCTCTCACTCACGACCTTCGTGGCTAACTGTGGCGGTGGAGGCAATCAAGCGCCTTCAGATATCGGCAAGTCATTTGCTGTAGCAAAGCCAGACAGTTTTCAGCAGCGCGGCGGGCTTGCAGTATCTGGCTACGTCGTTGCCATTGATCGATCAGCTCTTGGAAAAGAGTTTTTACTCCAGGGAAGCCTGCTTCAACAGCCCGTTCTTCCCATGCCGAGTGGTTTGAAGAGCCGCGTGGTTTCTTTCAAGGAGCGCGGCGACAGTCTGGCGATGATTGAGTCGACCAAGGGTCAGGCCCTCTCAACCGATTTTCCGATGAACAATATCATCGCTACTTTTCCGATCGTAAAAGTAGAGGACTCATTAGTTTACTTCGACTTCGCCAAGGGAATGTCAGGTCTCATCGTTGCTTTTGATTGGTATGCTTCGGACTTTCAGGGTCCAGATTTCGTAGCTGACTATACTTCGGTGCCGGTTATTTCATCGTTTTTGGATTCAGCATCCTTTAGCCAGAACAATGCTCTCGTGATTCGACAGATCGCTCAGCTTGATATGAAGCCCAGCTTTATGTCGGACTTTCGTGATCGACAGTCCATTGAACTCAAATATTATATTAGTCCTTACCGCCCGAACCCCGCTTATACGCCTGTGAAATCAGTGGGCTATTTTGAGCGAATGGGATTTTTCGAAATCAATCCTCAGCTTCAAAATGAGAAGTCTGTGGTTTATGCAACCAAATTCGATTCCAGCAAACCAATTGTCTACGCAATTTCGGCCAATACTCCGACTGAGTATCGGCAGGCGATCCGAGATGCGGTTCTCTATTGGAATACTTCATTCGGCTCTGATGTGGTCAAAGTAATTGACGCTCCCGAGGGCGTGACAGCTCCTGATGCTGATTACAACGTGATTCAGTGGGTTCAATACGATGATGCTGGCTTTGCTTATGCAGATGCGCAGATGGATCCTCTCACTGGTGAAATCTTGCATTCTCAGATTATGCTGACATCAGCGTTTGCATTTCATGGCAAAGCAAAGGCGAAAGAAATCTTAAGTCGTCTTGCAGTTGCAAAGACAACTGAAATGGAGGGACGTAAAGTCAGAGACTTCAGTAAATTGGAGCGTGCCCCTATAGCTGAGAAGAAAAAAGCCCTCACGCTTTCTGGATTTCAGTCCTCCAATTCCTGCTTCCGCGATGAAACCAAAAGGTTAAGTACAGCTTTGATGCGACTCAATGAGAGAAACCTCGATGATTCTGAGATTTTAAAAATTTCTCAGGACTATGTGCGAGAAGTTGTTGCACACGAGGTCGGCCACACTCTCGGGCTGCGTCATAATTTCGCGGGCTCGCTCTCTATGAATTATGATGTCGATGAGCGTCCAGCGATCTTCAAAAATTATTTGGATACCGGATTAGCTTCCAGAGATATTCGTCCCACAAGCTCCGTGATGGACTATAATGCATTCGAAGAAGCAGTATTGGCGGGATCTCAAATTCAGCAAGGTGGAATCGCTTACGATTATGACCATAAAGCGATTCAATTTCTTTATAGTGGTAAAAAGTTTCAGAATTCGGAGGTTCCGCTTTTCTGTACGGATTCACATATGAGAGCCATGGCCGATTGCTTGGCCTTTGATGTTGGCTATTCTCCAATGGAAAACGGAAAGCTGATGTGGAGCACTGGTCTTGAGGATCTTCCGCACCTCATTGCTCAGATCATGGTTCAAGTCAGAACGCTCCCTGAAGATCAAAGATTTGATTTCGAAGATATCTGGCTGACGGGACAAGACCTTGCCTACTATCTGAATGATGCAAAAATCGGGACGCTCTTTGGAATGATGGTTCCAAAGTATAGCTACCTTCGAGTTCAGCGCTCATTCTCCTCGGTCACGCAGTGGAACCTCGGAGAGTTTCTTGCAAAGCTCTATGGTTTCGTGGACGAAAGGACATCAGTAAACGGCGGTCTGAAAGCTCTCTATCCCGAGCTTGCTCCCAACTATGCGGAGAAAGCGATCCAAAAGGTTGAGCAGCTGATCAATGATGAAGCCTATACCACAGCTGCCAGCCTGAATGGACAGAAGTTCGCCTTTACAGATTCCGAGAAAGAGCGAGTGATGAGAATCGTTCGCGTATGGTTCACAGAGTCAGAATCCGTTGCGGCCCTGGATGACATGATGATTGCTGCATTTGCGAGTGATAAAATTGCTGCTTCTGAAAGTAAGACTGAATTCTACTTTAAAAAAGCTGGTCGCTATCTGCTCACTTTGTCAGATCAACCTCCGCTCGAGTTCAAGGGCGTAAAGTTGATAAGAAATTCAGACAAGCGAGTTGATCTCAAATTGCCTCAGTTTGCCTACTCAAACTGGACGCGCCAAATGGTAGCTCTGATTCTTCCCACAAGCAAAGGTGAAGGAGCTCTCGCTTGGGCTAGTACGGCTAAGAAGGCTGCGCTCAAGAAGGAATTGCAGGCCATCATGAAGAATGCTTTGGGTGGAGTTGAATCCAGTCAAATTGACTCGTACTCGATTCCCTACGAAGTCAGTGCGTGGATCTCTTCCGTCCAATTCATTCTTTCGTCTCTCAATGAGTAATTTTTGTGGGGCAGGCATAGGCCTTGCCCCTGTTTTTTTAGACGCTTCTCATTCTTCGACCGTCGTTTGCGTATAAGACTTAAACAGCTCTTCAATCCTGCCGTGATAATTGGGGCCATAGGTAGCCTTAAGTTCTTTTAAGTATTCTGAAACGCGATCATCGATTTCTTTGAGTTTTGACTCGGGGAGCCTCTTGGAGGGTAGCGCACGTATTTTTGCACCAAAACGATCTTTGAGTTCATGTCTGCGAAGAACCTCAAAAATTTCCGGAAATGGAAATTCAAGCGTGAGGTCTTTCAAAAACTCCTCCAACTCCTGACTTATTTTCAATTCAACCGGGTCGTCCATAAACTCTTGTTGATCATTTCAGTAGAGACCCTTAAAAATCAAGGCTTGGGACTCGTACATAAATTAGCAGAAATTCACGGCGATTCAGGCAATAAAGAAAAAAAGTTTTTCGTTTTGGACACAAACGTTGTCCTTCACGACCCCAACGCGCTCTTTGTCTTTGGGGATAATACCGTCATTATTCCCATTCAAGTCATTGAAGAGGTCGACAAATTTAAGCGCGATTTGAATGAAGTGGGTAAGAATGCCCGTACTTTCTGCCGAATGCTGGATGCCATGAGGCAATTTGGGAGCTTGGCCAATGGAGTTCCGCTTCAGATTGCAGCTGACGAACTTTTTCCAAGTCAAAACAAGAAGGTTCAAGGCGAGCTACGAGTCATTGTTCGGGAGGCTTCGCCCGAGATTGAGCGAATGTTTCGCATGGCTGAGGGAAATGACTCTCAGATTCTGATGACGGCAATGGATATTTCCAAGACGGGCAAGCGTGTCATCTTGGTCACCAAAGATGTGAATTTTAGAGTTCGCGCTGATGTTTACGGAATCGTCTCAGTCGATTATCAAGACGACGGCAGAGTAGACGTTTCCGAACTTTATACCGGCGAGCGAGAAATCAAAATATCTGCAGAGGACCTAGCGCAGTTTTACAAAAAGCGGGAGCTTCAGCTTAAGGAATTGGATTTTAAGCCCCATCCGCACGAATATTTCGTACTGAGAGATCAGAGCAACGAAAAAAATACAGCGCTCGCAAAGTGGGACCAACCGACAGAAAAGATAGTTCCAATTTTGGATCTTCCCAAAGGACTCTGGGGTGTGAATCCACGAAACAAGGAGCAGAGATTTGCAATCGATGCATTGATGAATGATCAGATCCCACTTGTTACGCTCGTGGGTAAGGCTGGAACGGGCAAGACCATGTTGGCTCTGGCTGCGGGTTTGGTGAAAGTCCTAGATGAGAACATTTATACCAAGATGTTGGTTTCGCGATCCATCTTCCCATTGGGCCGAGATTTGGGCGCCCTTCCTGGCGAATTGGAAGAAAAGCTGCGTCCATGGATGCAGCCCATTTACGACAACTTCGAATTTTTGCTTTCTACGAAGAATGCGGGCCGCGATCGTCGAGTTTCCTACAAAACGATCATGGAATTTGGGGAAGTTGAGATTGAAGCATTGACCTATATTCGGGGTCGAACGATTCCGAAGCAGTATATGGTTGTGGATGAAGCGCAGAATCTAACGCCGCACGAAATTAAAACGATCATTACTCGCGCGGGCGAGGGAACAAAGATTGTCCTTACCGGGGATCCCTATCAGATCGATAATCCCTATATTGATTCCACGAACAACGGAATTACCTATGTGGCTGAGAAGATGAAGGATCAGATTTTAGCTTCGCATGTATTTCTCATGCGCGGTGAGCGATCACCTTTGTCGGAACTCGCTTCGAACGTACTTTAGAATCCTTCAAAAAAACTTTATTGCGCCAATTTTTTTAGAGGCTCTTTCTTTTGCTGTCTTTCTATCCGCTTGTCGTGCGCCTTATGAAGTTGAACGCTCACACGATCAAAAATCGTGTCAATCAACGCATAGAGATCATGGCCCTGATTGGCTTCTTCCTTGGCAAAAAGATCCTTTTTCTCTCCATGGTCATGCCAAAAAACTTCGGCGTAGACCTGATGGTGCCCATTTGCGCCCACAACGACCCTTAAAAAGTCGTCTTCGTTGACATAGCGAGCCACCTTTTCGGCTGCTTGCTCAATATGTGTTTTGATACCCTCAGTGCTCTCCATCTGGTGGAAGTGTATTTCGAGTTTCATATACCTAGGATAAACGCCTTCTAGCCAAAAAGAACAAGTCGAAATGAATTGTCGCAAATACGCGTTTTTCTTAGGGTAGAGGGCATGTCGAATGCCTTTCGAACCGAGCATGATTCATTGGGTGAGGTCAAAGTTCCATCGGACGTCTACTACGGGGTTCAGACTCAAAGGGGGCTCGATAATTGGCAAATTTCGGGTCTTAAAGAACCCGAGGTTTTTATTCGGTCCTATGTGATGATCAAAAGAGCTGCCGCAAAAATTAATGCGGAGCTCAAAATGATTGATTCTGAGAAGTCTCATGCAATTCAGAAAGCTTGCGATTCGATACTCAAAGAAAACAAGCATTTGTCTTCATTCGTGATCGATGTCTTTCAGGCAGGTGCCGGAACCTCCTTCAATATGAATGTGAATGAAGTCCTTGCAAATTTGGCGGCCGAAATTTCAGGCAAACCACTTGGGGATTATCAATTCGTGCATCCCAATGACCATGTCAATATGGCGCAGTCGACGAACGATTCATTTCCAACAGCAATGCGCATGAGCATTTTGATGGAACATCCGAAGCTCCTGAAAGCTCTCAAGCGTTCGATCGAAGTCTTTCGAGAAAAGGCAAAAGAATTAGATTCTGTGCTGACGACTGCCAGGACGCATCTCCAGGATGCAGTTCCCATCCGCTTGGGGCAGGAGTTCGAGGCATTTGCCGATACACTTCAAAAAGATTTGCACCGTCTCGAATATTCACGAGAAGAAATTGAATATTTGAATATTGGCGGAACAGCGGCTGGTACAGGAATGAATTCGCACGCGGACTATGCGAAGAAAATGGCAGTTGAGCTCGCGAGCCTTTCGGGGTTGGGATTAAAGCCTGGAAAAAACTTGGTCGAGCTGTCGCAGAATATGTCAGACATTTCGTTTTACTCTGCAGCTCTTCGTAATATTGCCTTGAGCCTTACAAAAATCGTGAACGATTTGCGACTACTGAGTTCTGGACCTACTTCTGGTATCAACGAGATTTTTCTGCCTGCGGTTCAGCCTGGTTCATCCATCATGCCAGGTAAGGTGAACCCTTCGATGCTGGAGATGCTCAATATGGTTTGTTTTCAGGTCATCGGAAATGATACGGCCGTGAGCTATTCTACCCAAGCGGGTCAGTTACAACTGAATGTGATGATGCCCGGCATTATATTCAATATGCTCTTCAGCTTGAAGATTTTGACCAATGGTCTGAGTATCTGCACCGAGCGATGCATCAAGGGAATCAAGGCCAATGAAGAAAACTGCCAGCGTTACTTTTCCGATTCAATGGGGCTCGCCACCGCTCTGAATACTATTATTGGTTACGAAAAGGCTGCGAAGGTGGTGAAGCAGGCGATGGCAGAAAAGAAAACCGTGACGCAAGTAGTAATCGAGCTAAAGTATCTGACAGCCGATGAAGTGAAAAAGTATTTTGGCTCAAACCTGACGCGACCAGGATTCATTTCTAAATAATCATTAGAGGGACTCATCATGCAGAAAATGACTGACGAAAAGTTTCACGAAAAGCTCTCGATGATTGTTGATCCCTATTTTGATCGCGAGTTTTTTACTAATCTTGTTTATTGTATGGACCGAGGAAAATCGATTCGAGAGATTTTCGAATCAGCTTATGAACAGCTGAGTTCCACTCCCGATCCCACCACCGATCTGGATAAGAGTTTGCTCCAAATGCTCTACGCATTTTCCGCTACGAGTATGCTGCGGGAATCTTATCAATGGCTGCCCCTCAGTCAGGCGCTCTATTCTGCCAGTTTGCTGCGAAGCAAAGGATCGATACCTATTCCTTATAAAAACTTGGTCTCCATATCTCCAAGGGCTTCAACCTTGGCGGAATTCACAGATTTGATTCGTCGAGAAACCCGAGCCGTTGAATCACAAGAGCGCGCTTGGTCTTCGCTCCTCTTTTTGCTCGATAATCGGACGACTCGTTCGCAGACTGTGGCTACTTTTTTGGGCTACGCAGTTTTGAATTCGGATGCCCTCACGCTCGAGCTCCTAACGAAGTCGATTGATGTCGCAGTGGCCTGTGGTTGGAAGTCCAATCACATAGTTCTCAAGCGAGCTTTTGAAAGATTTTGGACGAATCCAAAGCCTCTGCAAGTGGCCGCTCAGGGATGGAGAATTAGTAGGGCCCTCACGCAGCCGCCGAAGGACGGCGAGCTTGTTTGGAAGAGCGAGTGGGCGGAAGATGTCTGGATTCGACTCACCACTCACTCTGTTGAAAGTGCATGGGAAGCGATTGATAAGGCATTGGCTTCGGGCGCGCAGATCGAACAGATTTTTGTGCTTCTTGGACTATTGCGGGGCCGATGTCTTTTCTCTATGAAAACAGAGCAGTGGTCTCGAGTTTCAGCGAGTTTGTTTTACGGTGATGCACTAGCCAGTGTTGCCAGGTGGTGCCCAGAGATTGAAATTCAACTTCTGGCGACGAGTCTTTGCGAGCTGGCCAAACTTACTCAAGTTTTGGGAACGGCAACTCCTCTGCGACCAACTGGCACTCAAGTTTTGGATGGAACGTCAAAAGACATTTCAAAGGATCGATTGATTTTGAGATTGGATGACGTTGTAGAGCGTGGAGAGCGTTTTGAGGCGCTCGAAATTATGACCGTCGTCTTAAAGGATTCCGGACTCTCGCAAACCGTATGCGATCGCCTCATTCTGATGGCTTCCAAGCAGGATGCATGGACTTTTGATCAAAAGACAATTGGATTGGCGACGATCTTGACCAAGGC
>Ga0163144_10014913_pt1 | contig 16082 bp, 14 predicted proteins | sample OliLak19BULKMAT1_FD_123175 | JGI IMG/M metagenome (GOLD analysis project Ga0163144, IMG submission 123175) | Freshwater microbial mat bacterial communities from Lake Vanda, McMurdo Dry Valleys, Antarctica - Oligotrophic Lake LV.19.BULKMAT1 | ecosystem: Environmental > Aquatic > Freshwater >... | reverse complement strand
TCCGGGGTCAGTTCATCGAGCCATTTCGCGCGGATGCCTGAGTCGACGTCCAGGCGGGTGTTGCCCCAGTTGCCTTCCTGGCAGCCGCTGATCACGGCGCCCTGCTCGTCGACCTTGCACTGCCAGTGGCTGTACTTTTGCCAGTCGTCGCTGATGAGCGCCACGGCGCGGATCGTGTCGCGGTTGTCGCGGAGAAACCGGAAGAAGGGCGCATACCACTCTGCCCAGACGGTGTCGGGCGACAACTTGCTTCTGGTGCGCTTGCCCACCTGGTTGTAGGTGTACAGCCCGGTCTTCGGGTCGTAGTCGTAGCCGCGTGCTGCGGCCTCGGCGACCAGAACCGGCTTGTTCTTCGTCTTCAGGTAGTCGACCACGGTCTGGGCCGTGGCGTAGCCGTTGGCGCAGTCCTGAGGCTCGAACAGCGAGATGCCCGTCCAGTCGGCGTCATCTCCGGGGTACCACTGATCGAAGACGGCCGCCATCTGGTCGTCGTCGACGTTTTGCACGCCGTTGCTGTTCTTGCCGGTGGAGGCGATGGGCCGCGAGGCGACCAGTTTGCCCGGCCGGATGCCGGGGCCCATGAAGTCGGTGGCGGGGCAGAACGCGGCGAGTTGCCAGACGGTGGCGATGTTCGTCGCACCCTGGCGCACGATTTCAGCCTTGATCCTGGACCAGACGGCGCGATAGTTGGCGGGAAAGTGGCCGTTCCATGGCGCCTCGGCTTCATAGCCGATGCGTAGCAGGATGGGGCGCCCGGTGTCCTTCAGGTCGGCAATCAACCGCTTGGTGTTCTCCCAGAGCAGATTGCCACTGTTCTCGCCGCTGACGTTGCTGCCGTTGGCAAGGTCATGGTCGAAGTCCGCGCCTATCCAGTAGCCGACCGCGATGGCGGCGCCAGTCAGTTGCGGTGAGCTCTTGATGTAGCCGAGGTCTTGCGGGCCGTAGCCGTTCCTGTACCAGTCGGCGTTGGCGCTGAGTCTGCCCTGCGCGGTGGTGAAGCCGCCCGATGGCAGGCTCGGCGCGACGTACATCGTCACGCCCCAGGGCGGCGGCAGTCCGCTTGTGACCGTGTAGTCGTGGATGCCGTCGGTCGTCTGGCCCACGATCACCAGCGTTCTGCCCTGTGCATCGGTGTGCCTGCCTTCGACCGGTGCAGCCGCCAGCGGAGAAACCGTCACGATGCACAGGGACAGGCTCGCTGCCAGTGCAACCAATGCGCCGCGCGTGGCGGAACGTCCGGGTGACCGGCTTGCATGGCGCGATGCCGATGGGCACATGGTTTTTTTCGAGTCGAGGTTCAACGGCCGCCACCAGCCGGCGGCGGCTGGCGGGCCGGCCAGCCGACCTACATCGCCCTGGCCAACGGCAGATTCAGCAGCAGGTTCTGCGGCTTGAGCTTCAGCACACCGTCGGCGCCGTGCGCCAGGCCCAGGTAGACGGTCTTGCCGACCACGTCGGCGCGCATCTCGGCGCGGTTGACGAAGTTCAGGCCGAACAGGCTGATGAGTCGCTGCTGCCGCTCGGCCTGGACGGCATGTCCGTGATAGAGGTCGTCGAGCAGGGCGCTGGCGTCGACGTCCAGCCCGATGTGCCAGCGCCAGTGCTCGTCGCTGATCTTCTGCAGCGGCGTGATGCGCACCTGCACGCCCAGCAGGTGCGCCACCCAGCGCTCCAGCACCCGCGCCAGCGCCTTCGTGCCCGACCGCGCGCGGGTCAGCTTGAAGGCCACGCCGTGGCCGAACTCGGCGCTCACCTCGTGGGTCAGGTCGAGCACGAAACGGCGGCGCTCGCGCGGTGATTCGGCCGACCAGTAGGCGCCGGTGTTGCCGTCGCCCAGCACGCTGAGTTCGAGCGTGCGCAGCGGCACGTCACTGCGCCGGAGCAGGCGGCCGAGGTCACCGAAGCCGCCGGTGTCGCCGAGCAGGTCGACGGTGTCGCGGTCGGCTGCCAGCCACTGGCCGTCTTGCTGGCTGAGGCGCTGCGGGCGCCACAGCATCTCGGCGGCGCGCGCCTCGAAGGCGTCATCGACGCCAGCCATGATGTGCGCCACGATGGCTTCGACGAGACCGGTGATGAAGGCCGGCGGCAGCTCGATGCGGCCGCTGCGCATCAGCGCCAGATAACAGCCTTCGAGCGAGCCCGCGGCGACCAGAGCGTCGCGGAAAGCCAGGAAGTGGCGGTAGTTCTCGCCCGTGTCGGCGTCGGACACGGCCTGCAGCGCGGCGGTTTCCACGGCTGCGGCCGGGTCGGCGAACAACGCCGCGTGCAGCCGAAGCTCGGCCGTGCAGGATTCGGCTACCGGCGCCAGTTGTGGCAACGCCAGGTAGCGCCGCAGGTAGTCTGCCGTGGGCGCCAGCCAGCCGGCCGGCGACCCGGACTCAACCAGAAACCACCCGCACGGCGGGCCGCTGCGGCTCGGGTTCGGAGTCGAAACGTTCGGTGCCGGTGTAGCAGAGGAAGTGACGGTTGGCGGCGCGGCCGAAGAGCGTCATGCCGAGCCGGCTGGCCAGTTCATGGCCCATCGCGGTGACGCCGTTGCGCGAGACGATGATGGGCACGCCGAGTTGCGCGGCCTTCATCACCATCTCGCTCGTCAGGCGGCCGGTCGTGTAGAAGGTCTTGTCGGCGCCATTCACCCCGTGCAGCGCCATCCAGCCGGCGATGGTGTCGATGGCGTTGTGACGCCCGACGTCCTCGACGAACATCAGCTTGTCGGCGCCCTGGAACAAGGCGCAACCGTGTACCGAGCCGGCCTTGCGGTGGATGCTGTCCTGCTGGCGCATGGTTTCGAGCATGCGGTTCAGCGTGCTCTGCCGGATGCGCGCGCTCGCCACGTCGGGCAGGCGCACGCTGTGCAGCTGGCCCATCATGTCGCCGAACACGGTGCCCTGGCCGCAGCCGGTGGTGACGACGCGGCGCGCGGTCCTGGCCTCCAGGTCGGGCACGCCGCCACGGGTGTGCACGGCGGCGGCGGCCACGTCCCAGTCGACGGTGATCGACTCGATGTCGCGCAGGTCGGCCACCAGCCGCTGGTTCATCAGGTAACCGAGCACCAGCAGTTCAGGAATGGCGCCCAGCGTCATCAGCGTGACGAGTTCGCGCTTGTCGACGAACACCGTCAGCGGCCGCTCGGCTGGTATCTGGATTTGGCGCTGCTGGCCGGTTTCGTCGACGATGCGGATCTCGCGCAGCAACGTGCAGGTGGCCTGCGTCAGGCGCGGCGCGCCCGCCACCTGCGACCAGGCAGGAGCGGGCGGTTCAGCGGACGGGCAGACGTCAGGCGGCATGGGATCTGTATTGTGTGCCCGTGTGCGGGCCGCGTTCACTTCTTTGGCGCAGCCACCACGGCTGCCGGCGGGGCCGGCCTGGCTGCGGCGGTGGTTGATGCGGTGACTGCGGCTGTGACTGCGGCGGTCGCCGCGGAAGGAAGCGCGGCCACCGCACCCGAGGCCGGCACCGGCGGCGGGTAGACGAAAGCGCCGGGGTCAGCGCAGGGCGGGGTGGCAGTGGCGGGCCTGGCTTCCTTGCCGGCCTTCCTGGCGTCTGCGTAGTAGGCGACTGCCACGCCGTCCATCGACTTGCAGAGCTTGTAGCTGTCGACCTTGCCGGTGTGCGCCGTCTTGGCAGCAGTCTCGGTGGCCTTGGCCTTGGCTTCGTCGCTCGGTGCCGGCAGTTTGGCCGCACCGAGGGTGCTGAACAGGGCCAGGACGGCAGCCGCACCCAGCATCGTCATCGGCTTCATCGGCTTCATCGTCATGGAGGATTTTCCCTTCTTCTCGATCAGGCCTGCGGCGATGCCGCGCCCAGGGCCGGCGGCGTCTCGCCCGAGCGCTGCGCCGGGATCTTGCCGGCCTTGATGTCGTCGTACCACCACTCGTGGTGCTCCTTGGCCCAGGCCTCGTCGACATAGCCGCTGCGCATGCCACCGTAAGCGCCCTTCATGCCGATGGTGCCGATGTAGATGTGGCCCAGGAACATCGCCATCATCAGCAGCGAAGCCACGCCGTGCACCATCAGCGCAATCTGCATCTGGCCCCGGTTGACGCCCAGACCCGGCACCAGTTCGTTGGCCACCAGGCCGGAGCCCACCACCACCAGGCCGAGCAGGAATACGCCACCCCAGAAAAGCAGCTTCTCGGCCGCGTTGAAACGGTGCGAAGGCACCTCGTGTTCGCCCAGCATGCCGCCGCCGCGCAGCAACCAGTTCAGGTCGCCCTTGCCCGGCAGGTTGTCGCGGACGAAGGTGACGATGACGAACACCAGCGACACCGCGAACAGCGGGCCGGCGAAGTTGTGGGCGTTCTTGAGGCCAAAGCTGAGCCAGCCGAACAGTGTGTGGCCGAGCACCGGCAGCAGGAAGAACTTGCCGAAGGCCAGCACCACGCCCGACACCGCCAGCACGACGAAGGCGATGGCGTTGGCCCAGTGGGCTGATCGCTCCAGCGGCGTGAAACGTTCGATCTTGCGGCCGGTGTCGGGCAGATGACCACCCAGCGCGCCCTTGCGCCAATAGAACAGCGCGATGGCGCCCGCCACGATCAGCAGCAGCGAGCCGCCGTAAGGAATGATCCACTGGTTGCGCACCTGCCGCCAGGCCTCGCCGGCGCTGGCGAAACGCGCGCCCGGGTATTGCACGAAGGGCTGAATCAGCACGCCGATCTCGGCGCCCGGCAGGTTGCTGATGCCCTGGGCATTGCCTGATTCGCGCACGGCGCGCCACATCGGCGCGTTGTTGCCGGGCTGGCTGCGGGCGCGCTCGGCATTGCTTTCGTCGGGCCGCGGCTCGGCCTGCATCACGAAGCCGGCCGGTGCGCCGTTGGCCGCCGGAGCAGAGGCCGGCTGCGCGCTGGCAGCCATCTGCAGGCCGCCCAGGAGAGCCGCGCAAAACATGAGAGTTCGCATCAGGCGTGGCATGGCGGTTCCTGGCAGTGGGTCAGGGCGCAGAAGCGGAAACAGAAGCAGAAACAGAAACAGAAGCGCGCGCAGGCACGCTGGTGCGTGTGTACTCGTTCTGGTCCTGGGCGCGCTTCTGCATGTGCAGCGCCCAGCTTTCGCGGTCACCGGCCGTCCAGCCCGTGTCAGCCCGCGATGTGTTCGCGGTGCCCTGCCAGGCCGCCTGGTCCGACTTGCGGCCTGACGCGGTCTGCGGCTTTTCGCCGCAGCCGGCCAGCGACAGCGCCACCGCCGACAGCACCAGGACGCCGATGAAGGCGTTCATGATCTGGTTGCCGGTGCGGGTTTGGCTGCCGTCGGCTTGCCGTATGCGGTGCCCCAGCCCCAGACCTCGCTGCCCTTGCCGCGTGTCAGCACGCGGGTGCGGAAGATGTCGGCCACCACGCCGCCATCGCCACCGAGCAGCGCCTTCGTGCTGCACATCTCGGCGCAGCTGGGCAGCTTGCCCTCGGCCAGACGGTTGCGGCCGTATTTCTCGTTCTCGGCCGCGCTGCCGTTGGCCTCGGGGCCGCCGGCGCAGAAAGTGCACTTGTCCATCTTGCCGCGCAGGCCGAAGGCGCCGTTGCTTGGGAATTGCGGCGCGCCGAACGGGCAGGCGTAGCTGCAGTAACCGCAGCCTATGCAGGTGTCCTTGTCGTGCAGCACCACGCCTTCTTCGGTGCGGTAGAAGCAGTCGACCGGGCACACCGCCATGCAGGGCGCGTCGCTGCAGTGCATGCATGCCACCGAGATGCTGCGCTCGCCCGGCACGCCGTCGTTCAGCGTGACGACGCGGCGGCGGTTCACGCCCCAGGGCACGTCATGCTCGGCCTTGCACGCGGTCACGCAGCCATTGCATTCGATGCAGCGTTCGGTGTCGCAGATGAATTTCATTCTTGCCATGGTGTTTCCTCAGGCCGTCGCTTTTTCGATCTGGCAGACCGTGGTTTTCGTCTCCTGCATCATCGTCACGCTGTCATAGCCGTAGGTGGTGCCGGTGTTGATGGCCTCGCCACGCACGACGGGCATCGCGCCTTCAGGGTAATAAGCCGCCATGTCCATGCCGCCCCAGCGGCCGGAAAAATGGAAGGGCAGAAACACCGTTTCGGCGTCGACGCGCTCGGTCACCATGGCTTTCACCCGGATGCCCTTGAACGAGGGTATCGCCTGCATCGGCGGTGTCTTCACCCAGACGTCGTCGCCGTTGCGGATGCCGCGGTCATTGGCGGCGCGCGGATTGATCTCGACGAACATTTCCTGCTGCAGTTCGGCCAGCCAGGGGTTGGAGCGGGTTTCTTCGCCGCCGCCTTCGTACTCGACGAGCCGGCCGCTGGTCATGATCAGCGGGTAGGTCTTGCCGATGTCCTTGTTCTTGTCCTGCACGGTCTTGAACAACGTGGGCAGGCGCCAGAACGCCTTCTTGTCGTCGTGGGTCGGGTACTTGGCCACCATCTCCGGGCGCGTGCTGTACAGCGGCTCGCGGTGCTTCGGGATCGGGTCGGGGAAGTTCCAGACCACGGCGCGCGCCTTGGCGTTGCCGAAGGGGTGCACACCGTGCACCGCCATCGCCACGCGGATGATGCCGCCCGAGGGGTCGGTCTTCCAGTTCTTGCCTTCGGCGGCTTTCTGCTCGGCTTCGGTCAGGTCGTCCCACCAGCCGAGCTTCTTCAGCAGCAGATGGTCGAACTCGGGGTAGCCGGTGGTCAGGTCGGCGCCCTTGCTGTGCGAGCCGTCGGCGGCCAGCAGGGACTGGCCGTCACGCTCGACGCCGAAGTTCGCGCGGAAGTTTCCGCCGCCTTCCATGACGTGCTTGGAGGTGTCGTACAGGTTCGGCGTGCCGGGGTGGCGCATCTCGGGCGTGCCGTAGCAGGGCCAGGGCAGGCCGAAGTATTCGCCGTCGAGCTTGTAGCCCGTTTCCTTGTCGATGCCGCCCTTGGCCTGCAGCGTGCGCACGTCGAAGACATGCATGTTGCGCATGTGCGCCTTCAGCCGCTCCGGGCTGTGCCCGGTGTAGCCGATCGTCCACACGCTGCGATTGATCTCGCGGAGGATGGATTCGGGTTCCGGCTCATCCATGCCGCCCTTGCCCTTCACCATCTTGTAGTTCTTGACGAGTTCCTTGTCGAAGCCCAGCTTCTGCGCCAGCTGAACCATGATCATGTGGTCGCTGCGGCTTTCCCACAGCGGCTCGATGACCTGCTCGCGCCATTGAAGCGAACGGTTGGAGGCCGTCACCGAACCGCTGGTCTCGAACTGCGTGCACGCCGGCAGCAGGTAGACGGCGCGGTTGGCGTTCTGCTCCTCGGGCTTGCCGGGCATCGCCGCCATGGCGGCGGTGGCGCTGGGGAAGGGGTCGATGACGACCAGCAGGTCGAGCTTGTCCATCGCCGTCTTCATCTCGAGGCCGCGGCTCTGCGAGTTCGGCGCGTGGCCCCAGAAGAAAAGGCCGCGCAGGTTGCTGTCCTGGTCGATCAGCTCGTTCTTCTCCAGCACGCCGTCGATCCAGCGCGAGACCGTCATGCCCGACTTGGTCATCATGCCCGGCGCGTACTGCTTCTTGATCCATTCGAAGTCGACGTCCCAGGCCTTGGCGAAGTGTTTCCACGAGCCTTCGGCCAGGCCGTAGTAGCCGGGCAGCGAGTCGGGGTTCGGGCCGACGTCGGTGGCGCCCTGCACGTTGTCGTGGCCGCGGAAGATGTTGGTGCCGCCGCCACTGACGCCCACGTTGCCCAGCGCCAGCTGCAACAGGCAGGATGCGCGCACGACGGCGTTGCCGGTGGTGTGCTGGGTCTGGCCCATGCACCAGACCACCGTGCTCGGCCGGTTCTCGGCCATGGTCTTGGCAACCTTGTAAACGGTGGCTTCATCGACGCCGCAAGCTTCCTGCACCTTGTCGGGCGTCCAGTTCGCCATCACCTCTTCGCGCACCTTGTCCATGCCGTAGACGCGGTCCTCGATGTACTTCTTGTCTTCCCAGCCGTTCTTGAAGATGTGATACATCACGCCGAACACGAAGGGGATGTCGGTGCCCGAGCGTATGCGCACGTAGTCGTCGGCCCTGGCTGCCGTGCGCGTGAAACGCGGGTCGACGACGATCATCTTGCAGCCGTGTTCCTTGGCGTGCAGCATGTGCAGCATGCTGACCGGGTGCGCCTCGGCGGCGTTCGAGCCGATGTACATCGCAGCTTTCGAGTTCTGCATGTCGTTGTACGAATTCGTCATCGCACCGTAGCCCCAGGTGTTGGCCACGCCCGCCACCGTGGTGCTGTGGCAGATGCGCGCCTGGTGGTCGGTGTTGTTGGTGCCCCAGAACGACACCCACTTGCGCAGCAGGTAGGCCTGCTCGTTGTTGTGCTTGCTGCTGCCGACGATGAAGATCGAATCCGGCCCGCTTTGTTTGCGCAGTTCCAGCATCTTCGCGCTGATCTCGGTCAGCGCCACGTCCCAGCTGATGCGCTGGTACTTGCCGTTCACCAGCTTCATCGGGTACTTCAGGCGGAACTCGCCGTGACCGTGCTCGCGCAGAGCCGCACCCTTGGCGCAATGCGCGCCCAGGTTGATGGGGCTGTCGAACACCGGCTCCTGGCGCACCCAGACGCCGTTGTCGACCACCGCGTCGACCGCGCAGCCCACCGAGCAGTGGCCGCAGATCGTGCGTTTGACGACCACCTTCGAGGCATCACCGCCGGCCTTGGCGGGGTCGGCGGCCTCGGCCTTGCGCACCAGTGTCAGTTGCGATACCGCGATGCCGGCGCCGACGCCCAGGCCCGAGCGGCGCAGGAAGGCGCGGCGGTCCATCGTCGGCACAGCGCGTGAGATGCCTCGCGCCAGGCTCGCGACCAGGCCGGACGAACCAGCGCCGCCCTGGGGCGCGGCGGAGTTTGATTTGCGGGTGAGCAGCATGGCGGGTGTTCCTGCGGAGGTGCGAGCTGGCGTGGTCTGGCGATCAGACCCTGGCGGTCTGGTAATAGCGCAGCACGTGCTCTGTGAGCTGATAGCCGCCCTTGTCGTCAGGCGCCGTCGTGGCGGCGGTCGTGAGGGTGGGCGCCGCGGTCTTTGCCAGCGGCAGCACGGCGGCCGCTGCTGCCAGCGCACCGACAGTGCCGGCGCCGGCAAAAACCCGCCGGCGGGTCAGCGGAACAGAGGTCTTCGGGTCCATGGCATCTCCAGCGTCACATCACCTGGACATTCGGTCGCACAGGCGATTCCGAATTAAGGATCAGTGTCAACCCAGAGGCAATCCGGGGCCACCCAGGTGGAGCGCGACAAGTTGTCGCAGTCGGCGCCAGGCTGTCGTGCCGCGGCCGTCGTGGGTGAAACCGGCCGCCCTGCGCGCGGCGCGGGCAGGGTCGCCACGACTAGACTGGACTGTTGCAGGGTCGCATTCTTGCGGGCCGATCAGATCCTGACGATGAACCTGCCACCCACCCTCCGCGTTGCCGTGCTGATGGAGCGCCGCAAACAGCCCAGCCTGTGGGAAGACTGGGGCTTTCGCCTTCGCGAGGTGCTGATCGACGACGGCGGTTTCGGCAGCGCGCCACGCACGCTGCGTGACGACGGCGGCACGGCGCAGATACTGCATCCCGGCTTCGAAGTCGGCCTGTTCCGCGACGAAGGCGAGGGCTACTACCTCAACCTCAGTTCGGGTGCGCCGGCCTGGTTCGTGATGTGGCGGATCGACGAAGCCGATCCATCGATCGCCCTGCCGCAACTCGTCACGCTGTCGTACCACGAGGCCGGCCGCCTTCTCGACGCGCAGGAGCGTGTGGACAACCTGCCGCTGCCGGCCGACGTGCTGGGCTGGCTGCAGGCCTACGCCGACGAGCATTACCGGCCCGAGGTCAAGCAGCGCAGGCGGCCGGCCTCGTTTCGCGCGCCCGACGAGCGCTGAGCATCACCGTGAGCGAAGACGGCTTTCTCTCGCGCTGGTCGCGCCGCAAGACGCAACAGCGGGACGGCGCTCCGGCCATCGACCCGGCGCCCGAAGTTGCCGTGGTCGCCGTCCGGGCGGCCGCGTTGCCGGCTGTCGACGTTGCCGCTGCCGTCGCGGTCACCGTCGATGACCCCGCGCCGCCGCCTACGGCTGAACCCTCCGATCCACCACCCACGCTGGAAGACGTGGCGCGCCTCACCGCCGATTCCGACTACACCCGCTTCGTGGCGCGCGGCGTGCCCACCGGCGTGAAGAACGCGGCGCTGAAGAAACTGTTCACCGACCCGCAGTTCAACGTCATGGACGGCCTGGACATCTACATCTCCGACTACGGCCAGCCCGACCCGCTGCCGCCCGGCATGCTGGAACAGATGTTCCAGTCGCGCTCGCTCGGCCTGTTCCCCGAGCGTGACACCGACGAGCTTGCAGCCGCCGAAGCCGCCGCCCGCACCGATCCCGCCCCAACTGCCGCGGCCCTGCCCGCGTCAGCCCCACCGACGCCCGAGAGTGCTCCCGATGAAGACACTGATCTGCGACTGCAACCGGACGATGACGCTCGATGCGCCGGCCCTGATCCAGGCGCTGGCGAAGACGCCGGGCGCCCACACTGACGGGCTGGAGCAGGTTCACACGCTGCTCTGCCGGCGCGAGGCGCCGGCCTTCCAGCGCGCGGCCAAGGCCACCGGCGCCAGCGGTGACGAACTGCTCGTGGCCTGCACGCAGGAGCGCCGGCTGTTCCTCGAACTGAATGCCGAGACCGAAGGCGCGGCCAGCATCGAGCAGCGGCCGATCCACTTCGTCAACATACGCGAAACAGGAGGCTGGTCGCGCGACGGCAAGCTCGCCACGCCGAAACTGGCCGCGCTGATCGCCGCCGCGCAACTGCCGCCGCCCGAGCCGGTGGCCACCGTCAGCTACCGCTCGGCCGGCCGCTGCCTGGTGCTGGGCGGTGCCGAGGCGGCCGAGCGCGCCGCGGCGATGCTGGCCGACAAGCTCGACGTCGCCGTGCTGCTGTCCGACGACGATGGCGGTGCATTGCAGCAGAGCCATGAACGCGCCACTTACCGCGGCCGCCTGACGCAGATGAGCGGCTGGCTCGGCGCCTTCGAGGCCGAGTGGAGCAGCAGCAACCCGATCGATCTCGACCTCTGCACACGCTGCAACGCCTGTGTCGACGCCTGCCCCGAAGGCGCCATCGGCCTCGACTACCAGGTCAACCTGAGTGCCTGCAAGAGCCACCGCGACTGCGTGCGTGTCTGCGACGCGGCCGGTGCCATCGACTTCAACCGCGCGCCGCAGGTGCACAGCGAAAGCTTCGACCTCGTGCTCGACCTGCGTGCCGTGCCGGCCTTCGGCATGCACCAGCCGCCGCAGGGCTACTTTCACACCGGCACTGACGAACGTGCGCTGGTCCAGGCCGTGATCGCGCTGCGCGAGCTGACCGGTGAATTCGAGAAGCCGAAGTTCTTCCGCTATCAGCACAAGCTGTGCGCGCACAGCAGGAACGAGCAGATCGGCTGCACCGCCTGCATCGACGTGTGCAGCACGCGCGCCATCCGCAGCGATGCGTCCCGCAAGGGCCGGCTGAAGGGCGAACTGGCCGGCGGCGTCATCGTCGAACCGCACCTGTGCGTGGGCTGCGGCGCCTGCAGCACGGTGTGCCCGAGCGGCGCGATGTCCTTCGCTTACCCGGGCACGATCGACCAGGGCAAACGTGTGCGAACCATGCTGACGGCCTACGCCAAGGCCGGCGGGCGCGACGCCGCCCTGCTGCTGCACAGCGAAGGCGCCGGCACGAAGCTCATCAACGCACTGGGCCGCGCGGCAAGGGTCGACCGCAGCGTGCAGGGCGTTCCGGCGCGTTGCCTGCCGATGGCCGTCTGGCACACCGCCAGCGTCGGCATCGACCTCTGGCTGGCCGCCATCGCGCAGGGCGCGAGCCAGGTCTGGGTGCTGATGACCGGCGAAGAGGCGCCCGAGTATCGCCAGGCATTGCGCGAGCAGATGGCGGTGGCGCAGGCGCTGCTGAGCGGCATGGGCTACGGCGGGCAGCATCTCGCGCTGCTGGAAGTGCGTGACGGTTTCGACGCGGGTGACCTCGCCGGGCTCGACGCCGCCTTGCGCGCGCCGCCGGCCATCGGTGTGCAGCGCGTCGCGGCCTTCGCTGCGCAGGCCGACAAGCGCGCCACGCTTGAACTGGCGCTCGACCACCTGCTGGCCGCCGCGCCGGCCGGCCGCAGCCACCCGGAGGCCATCGAACTGCCGGCGGCAGGCGCGCCTTTCGGCAGCCTGCTCGTCGACACCGACAAGTGCACGATGTGCCTGAGCTGCGTGGGCGCCTGCCCCCAGGCCGCGCTGGCCGACAACCCCGACAAGCCGCAGCTGAAGTTCATCGAGAAGAACTGCGTTCAGTGCGGCTTGTGCGCCAGCACCTGCCCCGAGCAGGCCATCACGCTGCAGCCGCGCCTGTGGCTGGCCGACGGCGGCCGGGCGCGCAAGGCGCCGCGCGTCCTGAACGAGATGCAACCCTACGCCTGCGTGCGCTGCGCCAGGCCCTTCGGCACCTTGCGCGCCATCGAATCCATGGTGAGCAAGCTGGCCGGCCATTCCGCCTTCCAGGGCGCGGCGGCCGAGAGGTTGAAAATGTGCGGTGACTGCCGCGTCATCGACATCTACAGCAACCCCAACGAAACGCGCATCACTGACTTCTGATGACTGACTTCTGACCACCGACCACCGACCTCCGACCATGACCACCGCCGCCCTGACTTTCAGCAGCGCCGACGACAGCGAGGAGCTCGCCCGCGCCGAGTTGTACGGCCTGCTGGCCGGCCTCTGGCTGGCGCCACCCGACGTGGCCTTGCTGCAGCAGTTCAAGGTGGCCGTGACGCAGGCGCCGGTGGCTGGCGGCTTTCTCGAAGCACCCTGGACGAACCTCGTGACCGCCCTGCGCGCCACCACGGCCGAGGCCGCCGCTGCCGAGCATGAAGCGCTGTTCCACGGCGTCGGCAAGCCCGAGGTCTTTCTCTACGGTTCCTACTACCTCAGCGGCTTTCTCAACGAGAAGCCCCTGGCGGCGCTGCGCGGCGCCCTCGACGCGCTGGGGCTGACGCGCGACATCACCCGGCTCGAGACCGAGGACCATGTGGCCTACGGCTTCGAGGTCATGCGCTACCTGATCGCCGGTGACGACTTGTCGGTCAGCAACCTGGAGCGCCAGCGTCGCTTCTTCCGCAGCCATCTGCAGCCTTGGGTCGAACGCCTGTGCGACACCGTCGAGGCCCATCCGCGCGCCGCCACATGGCGCGCCGTGGCCGGGCTGACACGCGCGCTGATGGTGGTGGAAACGCAGGCTTTCGACATGCTCGAGGCATGAACCGCGCCATGAACATCGCCACTGAAGACATCACAGGCCTGGTGCTTGCCGGCGGCCGCGGCAGCCGCATGGGAGGCGCCGACAAAGGCCTGGAAAATCATCTGGGCCTGCCGCTGGCGCTGCATGCGTTGCTGCGCCTGCAGGCGCAGGTGGGCAGCAGCATGATCAACGCCAACCGCAATCTGGCGGCCTATGAATCGATGGGCGCGCCGGTCTGGCCCGACGCGCTGCCCGACTACCCGGGCCCGCTGGCCGGCCTGCTGGCCGGGCTCGAGCATTGCGAGACCCCTTATCTGGTGACCGTGCCCTGCGACACGCCCGGCTTCCCGCAGGACCTGGTGCGACGCCTGGCCGTCGCGCTGACTGACGCCGATGCCGAGATCGCCATGGCCAGCACGCTGGAAGACGGCGTGATGCGTGCGCAGCCGGTGTTCTGCCTGCTCAAGGCCACGCTGATGGAGAGCCTGGTGGCCTTCCTGCACGGCGGGCAGCGCAAGATCGACCGCTGGACCGCGCAGCACCGCTGCGTGCTGGTGCCCTTCGACGACGCCACCGCATTTTTCAACGCCAACACCACGGCCGAACTGCAGCAACTGCAGGCTGGCCGGGGCTGACGGCCGAGAGCCGATGGACAACGCCACGGCGCTGCGGGAGCGCTGGCCGCGTGCGGCGGTGCTGGTCGTCGACGACGAGCCCGGCATGCTGCACTTCATCGGCAAGACGCTGACGCCGAGGCTCGGCCAGGTGGCGGTGGCGGGCTCGGCCGAAGAGGCCGAAATGCTGCTGCAGAAACACCGCTTCGATCTCGTCATCCTCGACATTACCTTGCCCGGCAAGAGCGGCATTCAACTGCTGCGCGAGATGCGCGCCCAGGGCGAGCGCTGCGAAGTGGTGCTGATCACCGCCTTCGCCGACCTCGACACCGCGATCGAGGCGCTGCGCGCCGGCGCCAGCGACTTCCTGCTCAAGCCATTCCGCGTCACGCAGTTGCTCAACGCCGTGCAGCAGGGGCTGGAACGTGCGCGCCTGCAGCGCGAGAACTGGGTGCTCAAGCGTGCGCTGTCGCAGCGCACGCCGCCGGCCGACGGCCTGGTGGGCCGCTCCATCGTCGTCAAGGGCCTGCAGGCCGCGCTGCAGCGGGTGGCCTCGGTCGACAGCACCGTGCTGCTGACGGGCGAGTCGGGCACCGGCAAGGAACTCGCGGCACTCGCGCTGCACCGCCTCAGCCCGCATGCCGGCGCGCTGTTCGTGCCCGTCAACTGCGCCACCGTGTCGCCGGCGCTGATCGAAGCCGAGCTGTTCGGCCAGGCCCGGCTGCCCGGCGAGGCCGGCGGCGGGCGTGACGGACTGTTCGTCTATGCGCAGGGCGGCACGCTGTTCCTCGACGAGGTGGCCGAGATGCCGCTGCCGCTGCAGGCCACGCTGCTGCGTGTGCTTGAGACGCGGCGCATCCGCCCGGTGGGCAGCGAGCAGGAGATCGCCGTCGATGTGCGCATCGTCGCGGCGAGCAACCGCCCGCTGCGCGCCGAGGTCGACGCCGGCCGCTTCCGCAAGGACCTGTACTACCGGCTGCAGGTGGTCGAGCTCACGCTGCCGCCGCTGCGCGCGCACAAGGAAGACATCCCCGACCTGGTGGCGCATTTCATCGCCACACTGGCGCCGCAGCTCGGCGTGGCGCCCTTCGAGGTGAGCGCCGACGAACAGCGTTTCCTGGCCGAATACGACTGGCCGGGCAACGTGCGCGAGCTGCGCAACCTGATCGAACGTTCGCTGATCCTGGGTGCGCTGAATGTCTCGGCGCTTTACCAGGGGCTGGCGCGTTGCCGGGCGGTGGCCTCCGCCCCCGCCACTGTGGCGGACGCGCCGACCGACCTGCACGCGATGGAAAAGCGCCACATCCTCGCGGTTCTCGATTCGGTGGCGGGTGACAAGACACGCGCGGCGCTGCTGCTCGGCCTGTCGCGGCGCACGCTGGAGCGGCGCTGCGCGGAGTGGGGCACGCCTTGAACGCCACCACCACAGCCACCACTGCCACCACCGCGCCCGGCCGGCTGCGTTGGCCGAGCCGATGGCGGGGCCATGATCATTTATCGATCCGCCACAAGCTGCTGGTGCTGGTGCTGCTGCCCTTGCTGGTGGTGCTGCCCTTGCTCGGCCTCGTGCTGCTGCTGTGGGGCGACACGGCGCTCGACCGGCTGCTCATCACCAAGGTGCGCAGCGACTTGGCGGTGGCGCATGGCTACTTCGAACGTTTGCAGGGCGAGGTGCGGGCCAGCACGCTGGCGGTGGCCGAGTCGCATGCCTTGCAGCAGGCGCTGGCCGACGGCGGCGACGCCGGTCTGGTAGCGCTGCTGCAGAGGCTGAAGGTGCGCGAGGGACTGGACTTCATCATGCTGCGTGCGCCCGACGGCACGCTGCGCCTGACCGACAGTGGCGCCGCCAGCCCGGCACAGAAGCGTGCCGCTGCCGCGCCGCCGCTGGCCGTGACGGGCGACCGCGCCGCGCTGGAAATACTGGCGCCCGATCAGCAACTGCTGCTGAGCGCCGAGGCGCAGACCCGCGTGGCGGTGCCGCTGCTGCCCACACGCAACGCCGCGCCCACCCTGCGACACCAGGAAGACCGCGCGATGGTGCTGCTGGCCAGCCATGCGGTGATTGGGCCTGGCGGCGAGCCGCTCGGCCAGGTGCAGGCCGGTATGCTGCTGAACCGCAACCTGCCCTTCATCGACCACATCAATCAGATCGTCTACCCCGCGGGCGCACTGCCGTTCGGCAGTCAGGGCACGGCCACGCTGTTCCTGGAGGACGTGCGCATCAGCACCAATGTGCGCTTGTTCGGCG
>Ga0163144_10014912_pt1 | contig 16082 bp, 17 predicted proteins | sample OliLak19BULKMAT1_FD_123175 | JGI IMG/M metagenome (GOLD analysis project Ga0163144, IMG submission 123175) | Freshwater microbial mat bacterial communities from Lake Vanda, McMurdo Dry Valleys, Antarctica - Oligotrophic Lake LV.19.BULKMAT1 | ecosystem: Environmental > Aquatic > Freshwater >... | reverse complement strand
GTTCTCAAATGCTAGACGTTGACGATAATTCAAACATTCCCTGGCCAAAACACCTTCCACGCAAAATGTTGGAATTTTGCATGCAGCGTTGATAGCGCTGGTTGTCTGATTCAAACGTTTCTTGGCCGTGCCTTCGTCCCAACAATTTGGACACTTGCATTCAGCATTATTTGCGCAGCTTCTCTGTAGCTCGGTTGCCCTTGCCTTCGCAGGGAAACTTGTACTGCCCTTTTGCTGGGCGCTTCCATTGTCGGGTCTCAAAGGAGGCGCTTCTAATGTCTTGGCGGTGCTACGTTTCTCTTCTTTCTTCGCGACGCTCCTCTTGGGTGTGGAAATTACCGATACCCTTTTCGCGGTGTTCTTGGCAGCATCAGACGCTGCGGCTCTTTTCTTCGCTTCGCCATGTCCCCAAATATCATGAAGTACGCAAATACAACAAACCGACAGCACAGCAATTGGAAAAATAGGGCAATCGATGCGCAGGGGCATCAACACTCGTCCGAACATTACTACTCCTCCGAACATTACTACTCCACGCACAAAAATTTCGTCGCCGAGTTCATTCATGATTCTCATGAGCACCAGTGAACATGAAACACGTATTTGGGTTGAATGATCAATCCCTCGGTTTAATAGCAACAGTCGCAAAGCTAATCACTACCCGGATTTTGCAGAAAAATTAAAAACAATTTTTGAATAGTCCCACGATGCAATTCAAAACAATTCGAGTAAGGAAATCCTAATTGCCTGGCATTCAACGGTTGCACCAGGCACCCCTAACACTCCGGTAAAAATATCCCGGGAGGTCGGGAAAATAAGTTTGGCGACGCACACTAGTCTATGTCTTGAATTATTGTGATTTTGATAGGGGCTTGTCCATATAGCATTTAAGGCCCAAAAGTTCTTGAGGCTGGGATCATTGTGCTGAACTTAGCTAAATTGGATTAAATCAATCTGACTGGAATGTTTGGTAGCAATCCTTGCTAATGTGCATTGCATGTGTTTGAACACATGCAAAAAAGAAGTTGTTGGAAATGTGTTGTTCTACGAATTTTTCTGGTTAGAAGATGTTTTCTGGAATTAGGACTTCCCTGGAACCAATGAAGTTTTCTGACTTTGTAATTCATTGCCTTTTTCTATGTGATCAAAATCCAGGAATAAGAATTTCTGCTGTTTCCACATTTTTTCTGGGATAACATTTTTTTCTAGAATGGATGAAACAAGCCAAACAACTTCAGTGCACTGCATGGTGCATGCATCCCTAACTCAGCTGTTACCGGTTACAACCAATCTGGGTTTGATTCAGTTGATTGAATTAAGCTTAATTAAGCTTTTCAGCTCAATGGGTTTGTCCTACAAAGTCAAGTCTATCAGATTCATTTAGCATAGTGGACATCGCACTTTGAGCCAACATGCCCATTTTTAAACTACTTCCAAAGCATCATGTAGATCTTGTTTAATAGCTGCGCTTGGTCTGTCAAAGATTGGAAGGAGAAATGAACTTACCCTTAAGTGTGGTGGAAAGGAATTGAAACAGAGCAATGATGCTAAAGAAAGTGAAACTGCACTTGCTTCCACGGACTGGCATGAGTGCCTTGTGTTGCCATTCTGGAGTTTAATTCCTACAACATGTGTTGGGCTTCAGCACCCAAGGGGACATCAATAATTGGAGCAATAAAAAAACTTCTTATATAGCTAGTTTGCAGTTGACTTTGGCAATGCTATTTGTCTTCAGCTCCTAGCAAACTAGCAGGAACAGCAAGCTATGGTCAATAACAATTATTTCAGTACTACAAAACCCAAATCTATTAACAATGGATTTTTAATTTTAAAATTCTAATTGGCACACTGATCCTTAACTGAAAGACTGTGGCGGCCAAAAAGATAAAATGAATACTTATGCAATGTATCTGCAAACGGGTGAAAACTGATGGAGGAAGTCTCCACGAAAATTATTCAAAATCAACGCGGCTTCAAAGGGCAGTGGGGCCATTGGCCCAGATTTTTTTCAGATCTCCTTGGCTTTGGGATCGCTTTCGGGAATGCCGTTTGGATTCTTTGGCGACTGGAGAGCCGTCCACCATGTTCTGAGCACTGGTAGATTTTCGAATCTCGGAATAACTGAGGGACTTTCGGTAGTAAAAGCATGCCATGTTTGTCGTTTTGTAGTAACCTTCTTGTGCGGCTGTCAATTTGTTCAGTCGGCCATCCGATGGAACCTTGGAAACTTCACCTGGCTCTTGGCTTCCTGGTACGGATGGCACTTGGCTCGAAGGATCCTCCTCTCCGTCAATAAAGATACCCGAGGACACGGAAGCTGTTCGATTCAAACTTGCACTAGAGCGATTTCCACGCAGTCCCAAACCACCCCATCCTTCGCTCGTAGGCAAATACGGCTCTGCTGCCGGTTGTTGGGAGTATCCATTGGCACGACTTGGATCGCGAAGTTCCGGCTTTTGATATTGTTCGTGGTTGCCGTTGCCATTCATCATATCCGCCGGGTCGACCTGGAATTGTTCCAACTTGGTTTGATCGGAAACGCCAAGACCGCTGAGGTTGACCAAACTGGGACTGGTAAAGAAACTGGGGACACGATTGCCCATCTTTCCCGTGGAAACATTTCCGCTGTTATTGCGCTTTTTGGCCCAGGATTCACTGACAATTCTCTTTCTCAGCCGTTGCACACAACGATCCAACGTTACTTCCTCCGCAATGTGTGACTACATATCAAAATTCTCAAAACGTTAGAGCAAACCACCAAAAAGTATGATATATAAATAAAACCTGCTATGATACTCACCTTGATGGCCGGAATAAACTTCCAGGTTTCTCGTTCTGCGGCCAACACCCATTCATGAAATTCCTCCAACGTGGGGTTGTACAAGCAGTGCATAAAGGCACTCCAAAGGCCTCGATGCGACTTCCAAGGAATTAAACTAATATCACAATCTCGTCCTTCGTATTCCTGTGTAAAGAACTGGGCCCCAATATCACGTTGGGTTGCAAACAAGGGAGAAATACGCCGCGCTCCCACAAGTTGAACGACATGGGATATCCACGCCCTCACTTGATCCTTTAAAAAGATCAAGAGGGAATGAGACATACCCATGAAGGGATTGATCCAAACACTGCGTTCTTGGTTGTACGAGGCGAACATGACGGCGTGTGGATTTGCTTGACTGATGATAAAGTGATTGACATTGAACATTTCACTCAACTGCTGCATGGGCAAATCTGATTCCATACTTCCATCACTAAAGGCGGCTCCGACGGCACTTTCATAACGTTCCGTTCCGTCAGCTGTGAGAGGTCAGGCAATATAGAATAAATAAGTGGTGAGAAATCCAATTTCCGTGTGGTTTCCATCGACACCCACTCAACACAGAATCCACACTTCTAGATTCGTTGGCTTACCATCTTTCACCATGAGCCGATTGGCTTCAAAGACTCCTGGCAAACTCGAAGAGGCCACGGCAGCACTCCATACCATGACGTGGGGTGCGGTCAAATAATTCAAGAGACGCGGCGGATCACTGGAATTTTTGGGAGTCACGACAATGTTCAAAATGCGACCGGTTCGATCAAAGGCCTCTTGAAAGGTAAAATTCCCAATATTGGCTTTACAAACGCTTCGAAAATGATTCGTATCGTTCATAAAGGCTTCTTGGGGACGTCGATTGCCCGTCAAAATATCGTAAAGGACGGACGTGAAGGTTCGTAATCCAATCGGAACAAAGACTTGCCAGGTGCGTTTGGGATCTTGCAAGGCGAGATTTTTGGTTTTGTTGGAGGAGGCAGCTCCCTTAATGGGCATGGGCCGAAAGAAATTAAAATTGAGCACACCGGAATGGCCGGGTGCATGGGTACCTTTGCCGACAAACATGTCTTGTTGGCATTCTTCATCGGTCCGTGTTCCCAACATGGCACACAGAATACTACCGGCACTGCTTCCACCAATGACACGGGGCATTAAATGATTTTCCATGAGGGCCTTGACAACGCCGACGTGATAAAATCCCACTACGTATTTTTGCGATGTTGTTGTTAGTTCATACGTCAAGCCAGTGGAAGGAAGAATGTTGTGTGAGTATTTTCCTCCAAGAAAACTATTTTAGGGAATAATTTCAAGTACAAAAACACTCCATAAAAAAATAATTGTTCACTTACATGCCGCACCACCACTCAACAACAACGAACTTCTTCCATAGGCATGTCGTGTTTCATTGAAAAAGGCCAGACGCGCTTCGGTCGGAATGGGAAAGGGTTCTCCTTCGGGTGTGGGAGCATCGCACACAAAATCCAAAGCGGCACACACGACATTGTGATAGGTTTCCACCAATACTTTGGTACCCGCCAACGCCTTGGAAAAGAGTCCTTCGTGCAACAATCCAAATTTATTGCGGGCAATGCCTCCACGCAAGACAAACATTAATTCAAACAAATCGCGACGGCGCATGAGATGAACAAATTCATCGACGCGGGCACTGATGCGTTCACGTTCGTACAAGGGACACATGGGATCACTCCTCCAGACATCATTGCCTTGGACGTTATCAATTTTCAAGGCCAATTCAATCCATTCATCTTGAGAGGCGGCGCCCGTTTGTTTTTCTTGCAAATGTCGGATGAGACGCGACCTCGAACTAAAATTGGAAAGCATGGATTGTACCACGGCCGTAATCGAGTTCAAAGTCACCATGCCAGCATCCAGGGCGACGGCCAAGGCCAATTGACGAGCAACGGTGCGAGGGACAAAAATCGTATCCAACAATTCCGTCGTCCATTCTTGGACTATAGGGGCGTTGGCCAAAACGAATTTGGCAATTCTATTGATTGTGGTAGTTGTATATAGTGTGTGTGTGTGTGTGGATGGATTGGTGGTTAGAAGAAGAAGAAAACAAAGTCAGTGAGCGAAGCATTGATTCCTTGCACGACGAATCAATACTCATTAATTCATAACAACGTACTCATCCAACGCTTGATGAACGAGTTCCAATTGTGGACCATAGTCCTCTGCAGCTGCAGAAGAGAAGGAGCTCATGATGATGGTCGATAGCGTATAGAAGCGTTTGCGGTTGCGTGTTGTGTGGTGTCGTTTCTTTTATAGTAGACACTTGCCACTTGTTTCACACAACGACAGAGATCCTACAGTCCAGGCAGCACTTGGCTATCTATTAGTTAAGTAGTGTAGTGTCGTAAATTAATTGCTGTGTTTTGAAGGGAAGATGGAGGCAAGGAGGCGATGGTGACGACAAAAAAGGAAAGCTACTACTAGAGCTAGTACTGTAGGATGCGAATGCGAAAAACAACAAGGTTTCGTGGCCTTGGATTTTAAACCGTTCCGTGATAATCAATAATAATACCGGTGGCTGTTGGCATTTGAAGTAGGCGCCTGCTTCTCGTTGTTGGCTTTGGTTTGGTTTTCTTCAATAGAGCTTCGCATCACAATTCGCACGATCCTATCAACTGCTTCCAAACCTACCACTATTCCTAAAACAGTACCCTTCTTTTTGATTGCTTTCGGTGACGCGTCTCAATGTGCCTAAATAAATGTCAAAATAGGCAGACGCTAGAGATGAAGATGGAGATCACTGCAGCGAGTGGCAACCCATTCGTCACTCTTTCTATGCGTTGTGTTGAGTCATGAATCGTAATCGAACACACAGGACTGATTTTTCAGAGGGTGTGTGCGTTCACAGGAATTGCCTTTGGTCACGAACCCAGCGCGCGAAACATTCGATAACATCAATACTGTAATAGCAACAGCTCTTCCGACGAATGCTATCACCGGCGTTAACCTATCGGAACCGCTCTCGAAGACCGACTACAAGTTCGCACGCTCTCGGAATCGCTGAATCTCTGCCTACCGCTCTGCTGACCCGAGACCTACATACTAACCCGCACACACAGAGTATCGAAGTTCACAACAATCATCGGAGCGACACATCAACGAGATGGACTTGGAAAAGAAGGACACATTAACCACAGAGGGTTCTGGGGGGTCGCAAGACGATCCTAGCCCCACCAGCAGTGACAACAACCCTGATTCCTTCTTTGCCAAGGCTGCCGAAACGCCGAAGAAGGTGGCAACCGTCTTCGAAAGAATCGGGCTGTTCACTCCAAGACAGGGGAAATTGAAGGACGAATTTGGGATTCCTGGCCGTCCGAGTCCGCCAAAGAATAGTGATGGGGCCATCGTGGAGATGGAGATAGCGGACGCAGAAATCCGAATCAACAATTTGGGTTTTTTTGTAGCAACGTTATCCGCAGACTGGTACGGGAAGCTCTTATGGATCATTGGGAAAGGTCTTGACAAAGTAATTCTTCAAAGGAAAGGTTTTTTCTCAGGCCGCGCGACAGTTTTGAAGATGCTCAATTCTAGCACCGCTGTAGGTCAGCGATTCAACACTATCTACAAGTATGACGGGGACGACAAATTTGAATCAGAAAATCTCATTAATCCTCTCCAGTTCATGAAAGACAGTCTCGGTGTGGAGGCACCGAACGAAAATGCGTACACGATCTATTCCGACCCGGACCATGGCAACATGGAATACTTCTGTCGTGAGCAAACGTGTGGGAACTGTCACATGCAAGGTCCATTGCTGTTGCACTGGATCTTGTCCTTGTGGCATGATCCAGATAAGAGAGCTAATGATGTCCGGATGATTCACATGTCCAAGTACTTGCGCAACGCGGTTCCCAATGACCAGCTCTATAGTTACATTGTGGAAGAAGACGGTGACTTTTCCCTCAAGACTGCCGTGAGAATTATGCCTGAAGCCTTCGGCATTTCTACTAATTGCGGTGGGGTAATGAGTTTCGACGAAGTCGTTGAACGTCTGAAAACTAGAGGCCCTGCCCTTGTCGAGATGGCTAACTTATCGGAAGACTTTCAGGAGAAGGGAACGGTTGTGTATGCAGGGAGTCCACCAACGGAATCGAAAAAATTGGATAGTGGGCATGGCATGCTGCTGATTGGCGTGTTCAAAGACACGAACGTTCACCCAGCAGTTAGCAATCCAGCTGCTGAATACGTATTCAAGTCCGAAGACAACTTGGGGACTGACCAGACCCAAGTTCATCTTTTGCTTCAAAACTGGTGGCCAGGGAAGCCCTTCTTGAAGGTGCGATATGACTACTTCCTCCATTGTGGGGGAACTCTCATTTTCAGCAACGGCAACAAGGTAAATGAGGTGACCAGCGACAGTTACTCAGAAAAGACAAATGGTGTCCGTCGCGCAGTCACTGCTGCTGCCATGGAGAAGGGAAACATGCGCCGTGGTGTCAAACTTGAGGTTGAGGAATAAAAGGGGTGGAGCGGGCAAGATCGATATAGATACCAGTGAACCGATGAACTCTCCTGTCAACCCAACTGTGGCTGAAGGTCAATCTCGGGAGAACAACCCAACTGTAATGACATGACTAAACTTACCTAACTGGAAGCATTGACGAAAATGATGAGAAAAGTACTATTGGCTCAAAGAGGAAAATAAGCTAGCTAGCCAGATGATATTCTCATGCACAGCACGGTGTAGCAATTTCCGCATTTGCCTTCTTAATTTATAAATTGAGTGCATTCAATACTTCCACGCGATGTGGAAGCTTGTAGGATGCGATTAGCATCTATCTTTTTTTCTTGGTTGTACTGGTATAGACTGAGACGAAACAGACACGTTACACAATGGCCAAACGTTTTCAACTATCACAACCTCACTTCGGAGGTTTCCTCAAAAACAATGCCTTCGTGTTCCACAGCATCTAGAATCGGCCCGTAGACATTCTTCTCAATTGGCAAGACGAGTCCCTTGTAGTCCTTGAAGTGACCGCTCAAAATCAAATCCGCTGCAGCAGCAGCAGGGAAGCCCACGGTGCGACACATGGCAGACATGGACGCGTCACCGAACGCAATAAGGCTCGATTGGTGCAACTCCTTCGTGCCGTCCTCAAAGGATGCCTCAATAGCTGTATGCATAGCCACCATGTCACGTTCCTCCTCTCCAAACTGTAAGTGCTGTTCGAGTACAGCACAGAACGAATCCACGAGACTGTCCTTTGTGGCCACGCTGGACGATCCTTCCATCTCAAGCCACTGCAGAGCTGCCTTGGCATTCTGAGCCTTCGCTTGGTCACCGTCAGCACAATCCAGCAAGAAATCATCGAGATTGGATTTTCCACGAAGAGCCGCAATGGCTGATTCCCAAGTGGTTCCGCCAGTTGGAGACGCCTCAAAGAGACCCATCTTTTGAAAGACGCTCATGAGGTCACAGAATCCTCCAAAGCGAAGAGTACCACGGAATAGGGTTTCAGCCTTGTCAATTCCATAGATGGATTCATACTTGAGCGAGTCACGGTTTGGTAGACATTCCAATTCGATTTCTGGCCAGGCGTCGTTGAATGGTTTGGCTGATCGCATCAAATCCTTGCCATCCACCTAAAGTATTTATATTTATCAAAACAGAGAAACGTTCAGGGCCAATTCGTTGACCGAAGAACAAACAAAATATCTGCAAAAACAGAAGAAACCAAGCGTGCTAACCTCGACAATTTCACCGTTCCATCGAAAGCGTGCGGCGTTTTGACTGGCAGTGATGACGCCCTTGGGGCTCCAGCTGAATTTGTATTTCAGCGGGTTGTCGGCAGCTTCTGGTGCCGGTAGACCACCACAAACACTCTTGAAGCTGCGAATGGTTCCTCCGCGGGCCTTGACGTCGTCGATGATCTTCATGGCACTCATGTGGTCCAAGCCTGGGTCCAGACCAACCTCGTTGATGATAATGATCCCCGCCTCCTTGGCACTGTAATTCAAATACAGTAGCGCGGTAACGATCACGACAGAGAATGAAGAGGAGATTATGAGAGAGGGGTCAGATTCAAAGGCCATCGGAATAGGCTGGGCACGAGCTTGTCCAGCGGGAACTCACCGTTCATTCATCTCTTTCATTGCCGGGCTCTCGTAGCTAGCCGTCACAAGATTGGTTTTCTGGCGGATACATTCTTCAGCAACGGATGGGTGCATGGGAGCCGGGAGAAGGCTAATCACAACATCTTTATCTTTCACGAGCGCAGCAAGCTCGTTGGCATTGCTCAGATCGAGTGCGACGTGATTTCCTCGCTTGGCGATCTTCGCGACGTCCTTGGCTTCGTCCTCGTTGTCGCTAGCAACGTTGATGTGCTTCTGAGCAGTCCTGCCAAGTAGATCCACCAAGCTCATGGAAACACGGCCCGCACCAAGAACTAGTACCTTCTGTTCCTTTTGGCTCTCTACAACGGCTGTACTATTACCAACTTTGGCACTTCCTCCTGCAGGCTTGTCTTTTGGAGCACTGCGCGCAACTAACTTCATTGTACAATCTGCTTTATCCATAACGTCAACCATGGTCTGAATCTTGCGTGCTAGCTCCTCCAAGACCTCCTGGTTGTTACCTGAGAAGTGGACCAATGCTGTGGATTTTTCTGTTGGGGCTACATCCTTCTTCGTTTCGCCACGGTTTACACGGCAATTCGAAATGTGGAAGTGGCATCCAAGGTGTTCCGCCGCGTCCAGAATCGAATTGATCAAGCCCGAGTCAAATCTGTACACCATTAAATTGAAAAAAGTTAGCAACGAGTTGTGGGAACAGTGCTGCCAAAGGGAGAAAGCAAATAATGAAAGAGGCACACAGGTTCAAACAGACAACTGGCTTGGCCATTTCGCTTACATGTGTCCAACCAACAATATCTCCATGGTCTCCGCGCATTCTGGAAGATCGGATGGGTGAATTTGCAAGAAGGAGTCCAAGTATTTGTATTGCTCTGTGAGAGTGCCGTTGGGTGTTGTGATACACGCATTGGACTGGTTGAAAATGAAACACAAGGAGCACCTTCGTTAGTTTGGATAGACAAATATTCACGATTGCGAAAGTTTTCAATATTATAAGCAAACACATGACATAGGGATCGTACCAAAATGGGTGGTCCATCCTTCAAATCCATCGTTGGGTTTGCTGCAGCAGCCCGGCTTTCCACAAGTTCGTCCAGCACCTTGACCACGGCATTTCCAAAATGCTCACTGCTCTCCTTGGGAAGTTCCGCTGGCAAAATATCGGTTCCTATAAATAAGCGAAACAATGGTGTCAGACAGCGAGGAAGACAAGCCCCTTGACCGCACCCACACATCATGGCTTTATTCAACGATTAGCAACTCAAAACCAAGAACGTCACGAAAACGCACCCATGACGGTGATGCCCTTGTCTCCAATATCGGCACAATCTTCATGACGGGTCAATGGATTGTACGTAAAAAAGGGTTGCGCAATGGTGCATGTACGATCCAAAAACTCAATCGAACCATTGACATCACAACTGATATCCGACACCACCAAGAGTCGATTTTGTCCATTCTCGTGCAGGGTTTGCACTTCATCCTTGGTCAAGAGTCGGGCATAGCGTGGATCCCAATAAATACAATTGACCATGACTTGAATGTACGGAGCCACATTGATAGCAAACTTGGACACATAATCGCCCGGATTGTTCCTCCAATCATTCATATCAAAATGGGTATCGTCATTTTGATGATGGTAGAGTTCTTGAGGCGTCGGTGTCACCACGTAGACCTTGTTGCGATTATAATTGGCACCTTGGGCGTACAATTCGGGCAAGTCGGCGGCCAAGATTTTTTCTTGTGGCAACAAATCGACAATTTCCATGGCACCACTGTAGACACGACCACCATTCCCAGTGACACAAAATACCATTGGACTACCCAATTCATCGGGGAATCCCTCCAAGGCAATTTGTTCTCCCATCCTTGTAATGGTCGCCTTGGCATGATTCAAATCGCGTTGCATACTGGCCAAAGGACACTGCAAAAAGGGCGTATGAATGCCAAAATCGGTGACCAAACGTCGGCCCAATGGATAAAAGGTATCAATCATACCCGCCAAACCGGCATATTTTCCAAAGGCCACCAATCGTTGGGGAGGTCGGCCGTCGGCATCGGCATTGGGTTGGGGTTGTTCCACAATGCATTCATAATCGACCAATTGAATCTTTTGATCCAAAACTTGCTGTAGCAGTCCCATATTACTGGATTGTCCTTTGATCACATGAGAAAAAAAGACATAGGTTTTGTCCGGGATCATAGTCGTGGGATCTTGAGGTCGTTTGACGCCCAAAATAATGTCGGCGGCCGACAAGTCATCATGGATCGTGGCACCGGCTTCTTCGTACAAGTGATTGGAAAAACAACGTTGAGGAGAATGTTGGACCAAGACCGTATTGCCATTTTGGACGAGCTGTTGGACATGATGAGGACAGACAGGAGCTCGACGTTCCCAAGCATCATAGGTCTCACGTAAAATGCCAATGGTCAAACCCCTCTTGTTGGAGTGGTTTCGTTCAAAGACATTGCTGGTAAAAAAGTCCGATGTCGTCGAGGAGATTCTATTGGGGCTGGTGGAAAGATACCTTTTTAAGACTTTGCCACGGTACCCAGCCGCATTGGCAACAAGCCGTGACGCTGGGCGACGACCTGTCTCAGCTAGGAGTTTTGGAAATAACATGAGTAGATGACTCGATGATTTTTCTTGGAATTTGCGGGTGTTGTCGTTGTAGATATTCTCTGGGAGTAGCTGGCTAGTCTTGATGATATATACTTGATTACAGTATATCAAATGATAACCAACAAGTTGCCGTCTCAATTGATTTCTCCTATCGTCAGGGATATATTATCTTTGCTGGCTTGTTATTTGCCTGGTATTATTCGGCGACTCAACTACCACAAGTAGGATGCGATATTACAATAGTTAAAGAAGCTTCACACCATCCATCAACCGATCAATCAATCACTGTATTCTCGCTTCGGTCACAGGCAAGCAAATCTTCAATTGTTTCTAAGGCAACAAACACGAAGGCTGTCGTTTACTCCATCCAACAAAAACGACAAATCCGATGGGGGTACGTAAGGATGACAAAATCCTCTCCTTCTTCTGGAGAAGATTGCACTAGTTAGTTGCAATTATTTTCAATTTTGGTATCCAGAAGTCAAAATATCAAGGCAATGACATCTATCGTATCGGTGGCATAAAAATGCAGCTATCCAAGAGTGCCATCACACACTTTGGAAGGTTGACAACACCATGACATGATGGTCTCATGTGCTGAGAAGCCAAATTCTTGTCGCAACGAATTTGCAGTGTTCCGGTTCCAGTTGCCTCCAGGCATGACTGAGAATGAAACCGACCAATGATATCAGTCCCAGAAATTGCGCTTCTGTTGCTTTGTCCGCGTGCTGGTTAGACCAAGTCCTTCCTCCTCCATCCTGCTCTTTGGCTAGAGCCAGACTGTGCCCAACTTTTTCTATTGTGGATTTCCCATCCACTTGATCTCAACAGCTCTTTATGCCAAGCCAAACCTGACCCAAAGACAATTGTTGTCTATGACACTCCTCAGAAAAATGAGAGATGCATCATGTCATGACAGCCAACGTTCACAGCGATTCATTCATTCCATGCATGCTAAAAATGGACAATGTTGTTGTGAAAGCAAGGATTTTGAGTTGGTGCAAGAAAGAGTCATACACAATAGATCATGTCCTCTGTTGGCTGATGGACTTGTGTTCAGTTGTGGGCACTTTCACAATTGGTGACACTTTTTGAAAACAGGCATGCGTTGCTTTTCAACAGGCATGCGTTGCTTTTCAACGTTGTTTTTCAAATGACGACAAATCTTGACAACTTTGACAACAATGGGGACACTTTTTAAGAATGTTTCTTTAATGCTGGGAAGCATTTGAAATCTATCAACAAGTTTTAGAGAAGAACTGTAAACAAATTAGTGACACATTTCATCAGCACTCGGGGACTCTTTTGTGGTCAAACATTTGTGCAACAAGTCAGTGAGGTTGATTTCATTCATTCAGTGATGCTTCTGCAGGCACATCTTGTGTTTGAGGATGCTTTTTGTGACAGTTTCATAGGAAAAGTCTTGTGCGGAACTCCCATGCTTCAATGGTGTGAGCTGAAATTTAAAAGTCATTTGAAAGACATGTTTGATTGATCAAAAGGTTGCAACCTTTCCGACATGGCGCGAGAAATTCACATTTTTCTGCATCACCACCACTTCTGAACAAGTGCCTGAAACAAATCCTACCTGTTTTAATCTAATGCTGACTTTGTTGAGTTCTTTTGTACTTTTTTATTGTTGCAGCACTAGTAGAGCAGTTTTGGCTGATTAGTTTGGGACAAAGATGAGCAACCAATCAGAATGAATGCTGAAAAAATGATCATCTGACAACTGTGCGACCTGTTTTGCTTCCTTCAAAGCTTCCGAATCTAGTAGAGATCTATGCATGATGATGCACCATTCTGTTGTTGCTGTTGATCATTGGAAATTAATGGATGAGGACGACTTTTTCTTCTTTTAGATCTGCGCCGATAGCTGTTGAATAGCAAGCAAAGCCTGAGCCATACCTACTAACTACGAATCAGTTTCATGTACAGAGTTTCAGTTTTGGTGATTCAAAAGAAAAGAGTTGACTTGTGAGCGAACCAGTTCACAATTTTTCCCTGCCACTGAAACCTTGGACGCACGTGTTTATGCAGGAACTCGAATCTGCTTGTATAAATTGCAAGCGATCACCAAGGGAGGAAACGACCCGTCCATTCTAAAAGCGGTCAAGAAAGGAAAACGAGCGAAAAATTAACAATGTGGGATTTGACACTTCCAGAGGGCCAACCGGATCATCATGGCGCGGGTTTGGTCGTTGGCAACGTTTCCGCCTATTTCTCCGTCAACAACAAGAATGCTATTGACGATGACGCCCCCTTTGCTTTACTCTCGGACGCTCGGATGGTTGATGGAAATTCTATCCATTATTATCCAACCCATAATACCACGACAATCACGAGCGAAACGGATGTTTTGAAAAATACGTTGAGCACCTACGGCAGCCCCTTTTTGCTGATTTTGCTACTCTTTTGTTGGGCACGTCAACGTTATCCCCGAGTCTACAATTTGAGAAATGGATGGGTCAAAGATCGACAAACAGATCTAGCTGACAATCGGTATGGATTTTTTTCGTGGATGTGGCAGCTCTATGTCATTTCCGACGAGAAAATGATGGACGAATGTGGAATGGACAGTGTCTGTTTTGTCCGTATCTGTACCATGGGATTCAAGCTCTGTTTGGTGGGCATGCTTTGTGGGTGCTTTCTGATGCCCATTTACGCTACAGCCCCTCCTTATCATGTGGGCCCGACAAAACACAATGTGACAACGACCGACATGATTGTGGAATGGACCACGGCACACCTCCCCCCTGGATCACCGCGACTCATTTCCACGGCTCTGGCGGCTTACATATTCTTTGGCTTTGCCATGTGGCTGATTCTCACCGAATTAGAGGACTGGTTCATTCCCATGCGTCATCGGTTCTTGATGAAATTCCAGGCGCGCAATTATGCTGTCTTTGTTCGCAATATCCCCCCGGAATATCAATCGAACCGGGGCCTCGAAGCGTTTTTCGCGACGTGTCTGGGTGTGCCCAACAACACCATGGAAGCGCACATTGGGCTGACGTCCAAAAAGCTCAAGAGGGCTGTGGAGGAGCGCGACGAGACACTGCAAAAGCTGGAGCACGCGCTCGCGGAAAACGAAAGGTTTGGGATGACACCTACGCACACTGTGAAAGTAGGGCTGGTATATATACCAGGCCTGTTTGGTGGTGAAACTGTGGACTCCATTCCGTTTTATGCACGGGAACTTGCGGAGCAAAACAAGGATATTGCGGAACGAATTGAACATTTGGAACGTATCGCCGAGCAACCCTTGTCTGTGGAAGCTACTGCTCAATCGACAGAGGAGTATTATGGCATCGCCGAGAGTGGCGGCGAAGACGTAGGCTTATTGGAATTTGTGCGATCTAGCGCCGCGACGGCAGCCAGCACCGTACAAGAGGGTGCGACAGCTATTACGGCTGGGACAACCGATCTTGTGGCAAGTGCTGCCACCCAAGCAATCAACCTAGTATCTGCAGGTGAAGATGGCCGAAAACTTTCTGGCGGATTCGTTGTCTTTCGGAAACTGGCTCTGGTCCAGGCGGCTCTTCAGATGATCCATCATGGTAAGAGATTCTACTCGTTTCTTTTTGCACCTTATACTGTTCAACGGTTGTCCCTTTCAATCAAATAAGAAGCCTTCTAAATGTGATCGCTCTCCTAACTACAGAGTCTCCCTTTACCATGGAGGTTCTTGAAGCGCCGGACCCGGAGGATGTATTTTGGAGCAATGTGGGACGCAAGCACAAATTCTTGCAGCTGGGTATGCTGTTTTCATTAGGCATCTCTGTGGCTACATGTCTTCTCTGGACCATACCCGTATCGTTTGTTGCGTCGCTAAGTTCTGTGGGTGCACTCCGAGCTGAGGTTCCCGCCCTGGACTCTGTCCTGGATGCCCTCCCGTTCCTAGTCCCAGTATTTGAAGTGCTTGCACCGCAGTTTTTGGTCATTCTCAATGCTCTCCTGCCAACTGTAAGTGACTCTGAGTTTGTTATATATATATATATATATATATATATGTTGGGTTCCGTGACTCAGTCTCGTGTGTACTTTCCTCCCTTGCTGGTAGATGCTTGGATTTGTGACAACTTTTGAGGGGTTGGTGTCAGGCGCATCACTTGAGGCGTCACTTTTCCAAAAACTTTCGGCCTTTATGATTACTCAGACGTTTTTCGTGTCCGCTCTCTCTGGCGGAATCCTGAGTGAGATTTCAAAATTACTTGAAAATCCAAAGATGATCGTCGACCTGCTGGCCAGATCTTTGCCAGCCCAGTCTACCTTTTTCTGCCAGATGTGCATAGTCATGACGGCGTCGACCTTTGCTGTGGAAGGGCTCCGCATTGTACCTGTCGTACTTTCCACGTTCAGAGGATGTATCGGACCGAGATTAACTGAGAAGGAGCGGGCAACATCTTTCATGGGCCTTCGACCCTTGAATGACACAGTTGATTTTCCAATCGGGAATTTCCTTTCGAACATTGTGGTACGTGCTTTTCTTCTAGGTCGCAATCCCATATCAGTTCTTAAAGGTTGCTTACTTGC
>Ga0163144_10014911_pt1 | contig 16083 bp, 16 predicted proteins | sample OliLak19BULKMAT1_FD_123175 | JGI IMG/M metagenome (GOLD analysis project Ga0163144, IMG submission 123175) | Freshwater microbial mat bacterial communities from Lake Vanda, McMurdo Dry Valleys, Antarctica - Oligotrophic Lake LV.19.BULKMAT1 | ecosystem: Environmental > Aquatic > Freshwater >... | reverse complement strand
TTGATGGACGCTGTCGCCCGCGGCTTCTCCGTCGTCGAGATCGATTGGGAGACGCGCAGTGATGGCTTCATCGTCCCCGCCGGTTTCCGTCGCGTGCCGATGCGTTATCTGGGTATCGATACCGATGGATCGCTCGCGTTGCGGGTGCCGCCGGTCCGCACCTCGGCAGCCCAGTTTTCCAATTTCCCTCTCTCTCAGTTCTCCGCCTTCCCCGACAAGTTCCTCATCGGAATCTTCCGATCGAAATCCGGTGCCCTCGGGGAAACGGCGCAACTCCGCAGCCTCGCACCGCTCTGGCTCGGCCACATGCTCGGTTGGGAGTGGCTCCTCCAAAAAGCTGAACTCTTCGGTACTCCCCTTCGCTGGGCGAATTACCCGTCCACGGCGACGCAGGGAGAAATCGACGCGATTACCTCGGCCTTACGCAACATGGGCACCGCCGCCTGGGGCGCCTTCCCGCAAGGCACCAATCTCCAAATCGTGCAGGGCTCGGCGCCCGGCGGCACCGGCCCCAACGAGCCGAGCGAACGTCTCCTTTGGCTCGCGGACCGCGCCTGCGATATTCTCCTTCTCGGGCAAAATCTCAGTTCCGAAATCAACGGACAAGGGAGCCGCGCCGCGGCTGAGGTCCATCGCGAAGTCGAGCTCGACCTCTATGAAACCTACGCCGAGTTCATCGTCGCCGTCCTCAACGAACAACTCATCCCGGCCTTGATTCGGCAGAACTGGGGAAACGTTGACGAGATCCCCTTCGTTCACGCCGAGATTTCCCGACCGCAGCGCGACGAGGAAATGGCACGCCGCGACAAAGTGCTCTTCCAGGAGATGGGCCTGCCCGTCTCCCTCCAGTATCTTTACGAACGCCACCGCGTCCCCGCGCCCGATCCCGGCGGTGCTCTTTTCAACTGCGTTCCTCACGCGCTAAATCAAGACCCAGCATCTGCGCCGACAGCCGCCAAAGAAGCGCCCGACTGCCGTTGCTGCGAGCCCATCGATGGACGCTCCGAGAGCACGATTCAACTCGCCGCGCGCCAGCAAGCCGCCATCGCGGCGTTCCCCGGGCAACTCGCCGAAGCGGAAAATGCCGGCGACTACCTCGTCTGGGACGCCACCCTCGACGACCGCACTTCCGACTTGTGCCTCGATCGCCATGGCCGTCGTTGGGGTGACGGCTGGTCCTCACCTCCGCCAGCGCACTTCAACTGCCGCAGCACGCTCACCCGCGTACCCAAATCCGCCTACGTCCCACCGCAGTGATCGACTCCGCGCCGCGCGAGCCCCGGCGTCGGTCGCACGGCCTGCCGTGAGCCTGTCGAACGGCCTGCCCTGAGCTTGTCGAAGGGCCTGTCGTGAGCTTGTCGAAGGGGTTGACATCCCCGCTTCGGAGTGCCGACGCCGCATCCACTCCACGCCGCTTTCTCTAACGCCCTCGCCGATAGCACGCCGCTCCCGGAAAGCGTTCAGTACATGCCGCCGGGTCGTCACCGGATCCGCGCCTCGCAGGCAGGAAAACCGCTCACCGTCGAGGTCGCCGTGGACGCGCAGACCGCTGCGACCCTCCAGGCTTTTCTCGCTGCGAGCCTCACTGCTGCGAGTGCCGGCCGCGACGACCGCCCTTTTTTCGATTTCAACCACGAGGACCGCGAAGCCTCTGCCTGGCCGGTAGAATTTAGCTGGGGCGGCGACGACCCGCATTCCGGCGGCGTACGCGCCCGCGTCGAGTGGTCCGACGCTGGCCGCCGTGCCGTGGAAGGCCGTACCTTTCGGCGCTTCTCACCGACCTTCCACCTCGACGCCTCGGGGCGCGTCATTGGCTCCGAGATCAACATGGGAGGCCTCGTCAATCGCGCCGCCTTCAAACGCATCGCACCCCTGTTCGCCTCCGCGACTCCAGCCGATGGCTCCCTTTCTCCCTCCTCCCTTCCCCCTGCTCCCACGCCCCCGCATGGCGCGGGCGTTGACACCACTCCCACCGCAACGCCCATGCAAACGCTCGTTTCCACCCTTCGCTCTCTCTCCCTGATCGAGGCGTCCGCCACCGAAGAGCCCGATATTGTCGCCCAAGTCACACGCATCACCGGTGCCCTCCGAGCTGAGCTCACCGAACTGAAATCGACGCTCGCCACCCAAGCCCGCCAACGCGCCGAGTCCTTCGTCGAGACCGCTGTCCACGCCGGACGTATTCCCTCCAAGGATACCGATGCCCGCGGCTTCTGGGTCGATGCGATCCTTCGTGACGAAGCCAAGGCAACCAAGGCGCTGGACGCCCTGATGCCTAACCCGATCCTCGCCCGCATCACCAGCGGAACAGAGGAAGCGACCAATCCCTCGGGCCTTCTCGCACGGCAGGAGCAGAAGCTCGCCTCGATCCGCGCGGCCCATTCCGCCGCAGATTTTTCGACCATCTACGCCAAAGCGAAAGCGGAGTCTCCCGACCTCTTCCGCTAACCGCGGACCCGGCCGCCCTCCGACCTCCGACCTACTCACTACTCGCTACTCCTTTCACCCATGAAACTCGCCCGTACCAATGCAGTGATCCCCATGCCAACTAGTCCGGAGACTGACACCTTCGGCATGGAAGGCTACCCCGTTGACGCCAACAGCGACGGCACCGTCGACCTCTGTGGCGACGCCGGGGGCAATCCACCGTTCGGCATCATCATGCTGGGCGCCAAGCACCCCGGCCAAACCTCCATCGCCCTCGCCGCCGGTGGCCTCGCCGGGACTGTCCGCGTAAAGCTCCTTCTGCCGGTCACCGCCCCCGGCACTCTGCTGAAACTTGTCGACGCCGCCGATCGGGTCGCCTTCGGCCCGGACACCGGCACCGGAGCACGCATCGTGATGGCTCAAGCCCTCGAGGCCGGCGCCGCCAACGAACTCATCGAAGCCGTCCTCTTCAAACCCATCACCTACGCGAGCTAAACGCCCACGTGACCGTTTTCTAAACGCCGTTCCACTTTTCCGATTGTCCGACCTCCGCGTTTCTCAATTTCCCGCTTTCTCACTTTCCCGATTTTCCGCCCATGTCCTCTTCGAAATTCAACGTCACCCTGACGAACTACGCCCGCGGCCTCGCGCAGGACATCTCCGCGTCGCTCGCCAATTTCCTCGCGCCCGAAGTCGTCGTCACGGCTGCGACCGGTCAGTACAAAAGCTTCGACGACAAGAACACGTTTCAGGTGGTCGACACCGCGCGTGCGGTCGGCGGACCCGCCAAACGTCTTGAGTTCGCGGCGACGGATCCGACCTACAACTGCCTCCCGCAGGCCCTCGAAATCGCCATCGACGATCACGAGCGCGACGAAGCCGGCGAAAGCGATCCGCTCCGCCTGGAGGAGGCCAAGACGCAGACCCTCGTGTCGTCCGCCGTCACCTCGCACGAAGTAAAGGTCTTCGCTAAACTCGCCGACCTCGCGGCTGCGGCGAATATCGTCCTGGCGAGTGACGACCCCATCGCGAAAATCGATGATCACATTGAAGCGCTCGCCCGCGATACCGGCAGGATGCCCAACCGCCTCGTCATCGGCCTGCCGCTCTGGAACAAGCTCCGCAACAGCCCCCAGGTCATCGCCCGCTTCCCCGGTGCGGCGTCCGTCGGCGTCTCGATGGCGCAATTCTCCTCGCTTCTGCTCAACCCCTCCATCGACGTCCGGGTGGGTATCCTATCCAGGGATACGGCGAAAATCGGCGTGGCGAAGAACGCGGTCAACATCGTCGGCCTGCAGCTCGTGATCTTCCACGCGAGCCAAAGCCCCACGATCTACGATCCCAGCTTCATGAAGACCTTCCGCCTGCGCCGGGGTGGGGTGGACGTCGTTCGCACCTACCGCGACGACTCCGCCCGCTCCGACATCCTCGCCGTCGATTGGAGCGAAGACATCCGCGTTACCAGCTCGGTGTGTGCTCGAAAACTCACCGCCTCTTAATCGCGGAGATCCCGTAGTTGGTCATATGTCGCCCGCCGACCGTCCCCGTCCTCCGTAGGCTCGGCGAAGGAGGATGCGCCCGAAAGCTGACCGCCTCGTAAGCGTCTCCCGTCTCAGATCTCAAATCCTGAGATTTCGAATCCCCCACGGGCGGCCGGTCACCAAAGACCGCCGCCCGTTTTAGCGTCCGGCCCGTCCCTCGCATTCTCCGAAGTCTCCCCAGTCTCACGTTCTTCCGAGTCCCCCGTCTCCCATGTCTTCGCTGCTCTCTCTCCTTCGCGATCCTGTCCCTTACCAAGGCGCGCTCGGCCTCTTCGCCACCCTCACCATCGAACGCGTGAACGGCTTCGTCGGCCTGCTCGTCGGCCTCGCCACGCTCGTTTACCTCTGCCTCCGCATCCGCGGCGAGTGGCGCAACCGCCGCCGCCCGCATTCCGCTGAGTGAAGCCCTTCGCCTATCGTCCTTCAGCCCGCGGTGGTTGACTCGACGATCCCTGCGTATGACCACCAAATCCCTCCGCTTCCTTTCCCTCCTCGGCAAAGCCACTGGCCTCGCTCTCCTCGTCGCCGGGACTTTCCAAGGCACGCCAAACGGACTCATCGTCTTCGCTGCCGCTTCCTTCTTGAAGGATGCCGTAAACCGCTTCGGCGACCTCCTCGACGACGGCAAACCCAACGACTCGTTCAAAAGCTGAACGCATGTATCGCCCCCCTATGCTCCTGTTACCGATCAAAGTTCTCGTCATTCCCCGGCTCCGACACGATGCGGACGGTCACGAGACCTTCCTGATCAACCAGTTTGCTAGCCCCGCCGAGACTACGAGCTTCGCGAGGCTGTTTCCGGTAAGGAGCACAATTCTAGACTCGGAGTGATACTCAGCAAGTTCCGCAGAAGGCGTGTGAACAGCGAAGTAGACTTCGTCGTAGGTGCTCATGCCTTCAAACGTCGACTTATAGCGGAGAAAGGTGTCGAGATCGGATTGCGACTTTACCTGGACGGCGGCTCGTTTTCCGCTGACTGGCGAGATCAACTCCAGGTCAATTGTCTTTTGCGTCTTTCCGGCAGCACTGACGCGTTGCCACCCCGCTCTCGTGAAAATTAGGTCGCAGAGCAATTCAAAGTCCTTCCAGCCGAGTTTTGTGATCAATATAGCGAGTGATCGTTCCAGTTGCTCCAAGCTTGATATCGCTTCCGACACATCGGGCATCAGCTCACAGTTGATTCGCTTGATCAAGTAGTCGGCCTGATTAACAGTGCAGATTGTACCGCGAAATCCCTGAACCTTGGTCAACGCTCCACTCAGATTATCGTAGTGAAGTTCATGGCCTTCAATGTCACAGCAGGACCATGGGCCGAGAGTTCGCCGAGTCCGGCTGCCATCGGCGATTTCATCGACCTGTGACGAGGCGAAACACCAAAACAGCTTCCCTTGATAGAAGGTGATCCAAAGTGTGCTCTCGTCGAGGGTGTAGAACGCCCGCACTTGGTTCGTGAACTCGGTTGCTTTTCCTTTCGTTTTTCCGCCGATAGTGGTCCAATATCTGGATACGGCCTCCCAGTCGCCAGCGAGACTCTCGCGATGTTGTTTACTGCGAAAACCAATGCGTATATATGCCGAAGCACTCTCAATACAGTCTCTTTCGAACTCGCCCTTCCGTCCGAGTTTGATGAAGCGCACCCCGCTGGCTTTGATCCGCCTCTTTGCACTCATTCCTTAATACTCCATGGGGCATGCACAATACACCGGTCATTGCCGAAAATATTGCGATTTGCTCCCCGTATTTCTTCGGCAATATTGTGTAAAGCCAGAGGTTCCGATCCACGATTTCATAGTAGTTGGCATCTACCGTAACGTGCGCAGCAGTTCCTGCAAGCTCAGCACTCGCGGATCGGGAGAACGCCGGTGCAACGTGTTCACTTGCCGGTACGCCCTGCGCGACTCGAACGCCTTAATCTGCTTCGTCACTTCTGGCTCATCCCACTTCCTCCCTGCATAGGCAGGATCCCGCTCCACTTCAAAGACCGCGTAAATTTCACCATCAGCCGCGCCGGGGTATCCCTTCGCCGTAAGGTCGCTCGCCGAATAGACCTTGTACCCGGGCTTCGTGAGTCGAAACAGACCTTCTGCCACTTCGCCGCGATGCGACCGCAGGAGAACGTGCCGCGCTGACGCCATCTCGGGTGGAATGTGCCATGTGCCCGGCCGGTCTCCCAACCGCACGTTCGCGATGCCCTTCGCCAGCGTCCATGCCAGTTGCTCCGGTGAATTGTACCAGGCCAGCACCACATGATGCTCAGACGGAGGCAGCGCCCGCATCGTGTCGCTCATTTCATCCCGCTCCGCCAGAACTAGCGAACCATACTGCACCGGATCTTGCGCCAACGTGTAGGACTCGGCGACGTGATAGCTCACGCGCTCCTGTGCCGTCGTGCGGTTGCCCAGATGCGCGAGCACTTCATCCAGAAATTCCTCCAGTGACTCCAATCCCTGCGCGGCGCCGTTCTCATCGGGCGCGACTCCGAACGCGCCCAGTCCTGGCAGGATTTCGTGAAAACCTTGGAGTTTAACCGGTGCGTTCGCACGGCCCGGATACAGCACATACGCGCCCTGCGAGCGTTTGATGGCGTCCCGGTAGGCGTGCATTTTCAGGAGGTCCTGCCGCTTGTAGTTTCCTTCCACTTCTTCATCGGCGTCATCGGCTCCTTCAGTGCCAAACAAGCCCTCGATATCCTCCACGCGATACTTCGCATCAAAATGTACATGTACAAGCAACTCCTGCCGCTCCGCCTCTGACTCGTTCAAATCCTCCGGCCAGAAGGTAAGCGTGTAGTCGGGATGCAACCGCCGCGTCCAGCTTCCGCCCATGTGCCGGTCCTGCGTCACTTCAAAGCGCCGGTTGTAGGCGAATCGCGCATTCAATCGGCGGCTCTGCCCCGCAAACGTGCCGACAAATGGCCCCAGCTCCATCCGCTTTCGCAGCCGCAGATTCGGCGAGCCATCCTCCAACCCCTCAATCAATTCCTCCACCGCCGGGCGATTTCCACCCCGGCACTTCTGGCAGAACCAGCCCAGTAACTCGAAGAACAGCCAATACTCGTAGAGACTCGCCACGTCGCGCTGCCCGGCATGAAACAATTCCTCGCCGCCTTCCCACGAAAGCTCTGCCGCCGTGCGAAACCGTAACCACCAGCGAAGTACCTCGCGATAGCCCGCCTTGCACTGCAATACTGGACTGCCCAACGGTGCGAAACGCATCTCGCCCACTTCACGGAACAAGCTGCGCCCCAGCCAATCCTCCACCGTTGCCGCCAGCCGTCGCGACAAAGCCGCAGACACGCCCCACGCATTGCAATTTTCCTTTGACTCGAAGACGCCCTGCGCGTGAGTGAGGAAAGCGCGGAACTCGCCCAGCGCGAATTTCACAAACCGATTCTCCAGCGTGTCCAAGTCCCGCGACTTGCGCGGCACCAGCACCCGCTCGGTGACCGATTCCAAGCCGAGTTGCGTGCGCAGCGCGTGCGCGGCCGGAACCTCGCGGCGTGGATTCCCTGTCACCAGTTGCCGCACCGCCGACGGCGTCCAGCGAATCGGCCGGTCGGTGGCAACGGACTCGCTCACCGTGGACAACCGCTCATGGGGAAAGCTCAGGATGCGTTGCAACGCGGCGGAGAAATCGGTGCTGTCCAGCGTCTCGCGCAGCAGCTCCAGTTGGATTTGCAGCCAGCCCGCATCCGTGCGGTCTTCAAAGGTCGAGCGAAACCCCGCCTTTGCTGACGACCGTGCATCCGCCACCAACCCCGCGATTTCATCCGACAGCCGCCGCAACATCCCCCGGTATTCCGTTCGGTAGTCCAGTTTGAGCGAGCGCACATCCAGCACCGCCGATGCCACCGCAGGCTTCGCGTCGTCCACCTCGCCCTCGACCAGCTCCAACAGAAGCGTGCCGCAGAAGGAGCGCGTTTCCAGCAGCCCGGCATCACGGTCGCCTCGGCGCAAACTCCGCCAGCATGCGGAATCAGGTTTCCGGCAACGGAGTCGGAGGGACACTCCGCTTTCGGGGAAGACCTCGTATTCGTAACGCTCGGATTCCTGAAGCTGAACAGCTGTCTCTCCGTGTTCCCGCGCCTCCGCATCTTCAATCTGGATGATCGGTGCGAACCGAGTGTTGGTCTCGCTCCTCGTGGGCGTCAGTTCGACATGTGCCATCAACTCTCCCGCAGGAGAAAGAAATTGGAGGCGATGGGCGGGCAACTGGCGCATTGTGTCATGCCTCAGCAAAGGAAGCGAAACCGTTGTCTTTTAGTAGTCGCCACATGCGGATGATCTTTTCTGCAGATACTGGATAAGGAGCACCGTCCGGAACATCCTTGCCCGGATCAGCCTTCGATTCCGCTGTCGCCTGCAGCGTCGCGGCAATTAGTTTGTCTCGGTCCTCCTTCGCCGCCGCCTCTACTTTGTGAGGAGTTACGCAAAGAAACCACAGCGCCTTGAGCAGGGGCCCCAGCTTGGCCCGGGAACCGTGCAGCTTCGGTAAGAACTTCTGCACTACCACGCAGTCAAACGCGGCGGAAAACCACATGCCGTCGTCTGGGCAATCGCCCAGACGTTTGTAGAAATGGATAAATCGCGCCGCCTCGTGCGCAACTCGGTAGCCGAACTCCACACCGTGAGCCTGTAATGCCTTAAAGAACAGCAGCATCTCCGCGTCATAGATTCCTTTCGCGTCTGTGGGAACGGTAACGGGACTTTTCGCAGCATCCACGAAGTGCTTTCCAAAGTCGGCGTATCCGTTGCCATCGATTGTGGAAAGGACCGGTTTGGCAGGGTCGCCAAGAAAAGATTCCAGCTCGCGCGCCACCATCCTAAACTCAATCACGTTCGCTCGGTCGAGGACCTTGGGCGAGAACATGTAGGTCGTCTCATCGACGTTCACCGTGCCGATGACGAATAGGTTCTTCGGCAACTCCACTTCTGGAGCAATCTCCTTGCCACTAGCCTTACGCTCCTTGTCGCGGTGCAGGTGGATTTTCTCTTCCGACTCGATAACCGAAAGGATGTCCGCAAAGTAGCGCTCCACATGCGAAAGATTCATTTCGTCCAGAATTAGGAAGTGCGGCTCGTCGGGGCGCGCCTTAGCGTGAAGGAGAAGGTCGAGTGCAGGTTTCGTGATGTATTCCGAGTCTTTTAGGCCGTTGGGATAACCGAGGATATTCTCGATTCCCGTCCAGTCGGCGCCGACAGCAATTATCTCGTAGCACTTGGCGGGAACAGCAGCCGTGCCTGCCTTCAGTAATGCAAACGCCGCGAGTTTTAGAAATGGCCGAAATCTGTGTAGATAGGCGCTGAACTGACTAGATGGCTCGATCGCATCGGAAATCGCTTGAGCACTTACGTCCTCACTAATGCCATTGCTTTGGATATAATTCGCCCATTCCGCAATGACCTCGCGTGGAACCATGTTCTTGGTTGGTCCCTCATCGCCGCCTTCGTTCCAGAACTCGACAGCAACTGAATCGGCCTTCTTCACAACGTATGCAACACGATCCGATGCAAACTTCGCTCCTGGAACAAACGGATCTGCAATCTCGCTCCGTGGCGTTATCCATCGTGCGAACGCTTGGGCCATTTTCGTTTTTCCGGAACCTGCGAGTCCCGTGGCGATCAGGAATCGCTTGGACAATAGACTACAAGCAAAACGTCGAGTGGAACCGTCCTCAGTGCGAAGCGGGCATTTACCGGCGTCTGCCCGAAATCGTGCCACTAGATCTGCGAGCGTTTTTGAGCCTCTCGCAGCATTTGTAGACCCGACATCGCCCAAAGCTGTTTCGGGTGAAGGAGGGGAATATGCAAACAAATCCGCGAGGTCTGGGTATGCCTTGCTGGTGTCCGTCTGGAAGACCGGAGAGTGCGCCGCCAGCGCGTATGCCAAGGCTGCAACATTCTGGTCAGGTTCATCGCGCTTGATCATCTGAACCGTCTGTTGGCTGTTTGCTTCGATCCCAATAATCGGGACACCAGAACACCAGTAATACGCTGTTGGGGCGCGGGCCAAAAGATCCCGGCGGACCACTGACTGGGGAAGGACGACGTCAATCTCAATCGCGACATTCCACGGGTCGTTGTAGCCCGGGCCACCGGTCTTACTTACTACCTTGCCGAGCGCACGCACCCCGCGGACCCAATCTGTTGGGGCGCCTTGGCTGTTGTCGGATCCGAAACAAAGGAAAACATAATCGCCAACGACAAGTTCAGTTGGAACCTGCTTGCAGTTGACCGACAGATTTATCGGAGCAGCAGGTGAACTATGTAAGGCGTCAAGCGCGCGGATATCTGCAACGCTGTCTTTTCCGAGCCGGATGATCGCGAAGTTGCTCATAGTGTTTTTGTGCTTTCGTTGCGGATTGTCGTAATTGACTTCGGGTTCTTACTCTTCTCGGTCTTTGAGAGCCGCCGAAGTGCCGCATCCAGGGGAGCGAACAACTCACGGTCTTGGCCGGCGACACGCCGGAGAATTCCTATTGCTGCATTTGGGCTTAGGAAATATCTGGAAGAAGGCTTCACGCCGTCCAGTGCATCCACGAATAAAGACTTCACCGGCTTATTCGGAGACGACGAAACTGGCGCCATCACACAGCGGCCAGCGACCATGATTCCTCCACTGCTCCACTTGATCTTTGGAGCATCATCTCGGCCGACAAAGGTCGAAATTTGGACCTTGACTGCCTTCTTCAACGCGAAGTCATGCACCCGGTTAATGGTGTAGTCGATGTCTGTCGTCTCGTCTACATTCTCTGCGGGCTGCGCTCGCGGTCGCTGAAGTTCCGCGCGAACCCTTCCAGCAACCCACTCGACAACTGGGACCGAAACCGCGTTCCCTATCGCGTGGTAGCGGAGGGTGTCAATGGCATCGTCGCTGAGGTGGAAATCTTCGTTAGGCAAGGTCCATCCTTCGGGGAATCCTTGCAGGCGCTCGCACTCTGTTGGGGTAAGGCGACGAACCTCGTCGTGATATGAAATATACGAGCGACTCCAGTCGGTGCCAGTATGCCGCCCCGACGTTGCTGCTAGGCAGAATGCAACCTCAGGAACATGCGCCCCAGTTTTCTTGCAGGTAGTCTGGCGCAAAAACCCAAGTCTCTGGTTCTCGGGATGGAATGTCGCTCCTGTTTCGAACAGAACGTCAAACGCCTGCCTTGCTGAATTTCGCCATGCACAAATGTAAACACGTGGGCGGGACTGCGGTGCTCCAAAATAGCGGGTATTCAACACCCGCCACGCAACGCCGTATCCAAGCTCTTGAAATGTTTGCAGAATCACGGCGAAATCTCGCCCATCGTGTGAATTCAGAAGCCCTGTCACGTTTTCCATCACCACGACGGGCGGCAACTTCGCCTTTACGAGTTCGGCGAAAGGATAAAACAAACCCGTGTTCTTTCCCTTTAGCCCGTCGCGACCCAGCCAACCTCTTGCGACCGAAACATCCTGGCAGGGGAAGCCTCCGCACCAAACATCTGCGCTGGGAATACTGTCGGCGGTGGCCTTTAGGATATCGCCGACGCACGGAGTTTTGGGCCAATGACGTCGAAGTACGCTATTGCAGTAGCGTTGAATTTCACAGTGAAACGCCGGTCGTATTCCTGCGCGTTGGAAGCCCAGTTCAAATCCACCGATACCTGCAAAAAACGAGTTGACGGTCAGCTTGGATTTTGAGTGACCGGCCATTCCGATCTTTCGGGCTGTTGAGCGTGCTTTGTCTGCGGATGTCATTAGAAATACAAAGGGTGGTTGCCAGTTCTTAAACAATGGCTTTTTGAAAGGAGAGTTCTCATGCTTCGAACTCCAATGGATCATCCGGCCCAAGGCGGGCGCGGAAGCCGCGTTTGGCGACGGCGTTTTGGGTTTTCGCGCGGGGATCCAGAGGCAGATGGGAATCTGCGGGCTGTGGATGAGCTGGCAGGGGAGAGCACTTCCGAAATCCGGTGACGGCTATACACGTCTTTTGCAACCTCTCTCCGCCCCAACGGTCCCGGCCGCGGGTGGGCGGACCTTGGGACGGCGGGGCCGGCTTGAGATTTTCGCCGAGTGGCGAACAATGGGCCCTAACCCGAATGGCGGACATCTTCTCAAAGGAAAAAAGATCGGCGGTGATGGCGGCCATCCGTTCACGCGGCAATCGGGCCACTGAGCTTAAGCTCATGGCTCTTCTGCGAAAGCATCGCATAACCGGATGGCGGCGTGGCTTTCCTTTGTTCGGAAAGCCCGACTTTGTTTTTCCCGCGCTGAAGCTCGCGGTGTTCGTGGATGGGGATTTTTGGCATGGGCACCCCACCCGCAGCCGAGTACCCGCAACGCGTAAAAAATTCTGGGCCGCCAAAATCAATCGCAACCGAACTCGCGACCGGCTTGTGACACGAACGCTGCGCTCCAACGGCTGGCGAATTCTCAGGATTTGGGAGCACGCGTTGTCACGCAAGATGCAGGCCGGGACAATCGGTCGAATCATGCGAGCAATGTAGTCGCCCTGTGACTCTTCGACGCGGGTAATCGACAAAAAGGCATCAGGAAAGTACTTGCGCGTAGTCGACGCCGAGTAACTCGACATGATGTGCGTCACGAATCGCGAACCAGACCCGAAGTTGGACGAAACCGGTTCTTTTTCTCAGTCGTTCACTTTTCGCGACTCTAAGTTGTCCAAGCCCCCGCAAGGGCGGGAACTCTTCAGGCATGATTGAAATCGCCCATGTGACGCCCGTTAGGGCGTCGTCGATCCGCTCGATGTCGCCAAGTTGGGCCGCTTGATGACTGTAGAGTTCGCTCTCGATGAGCGTATGCACTAAACAGCCCAGCCGTGCTGCACGACCAACTCTCGACCGCGTTCCACGTCTCGCTCGTTGGGATTCTCGTCGGAAATAAAAGCCGCCTCATAGGGGATGGACCCGCCCATCTTCGCTACTCGCCAAGCGCGATTGTGAGACAATTCGCTCACCTCCTTGGCGGATTTTCCCCTGAGATATTCGATCACCTGATCGACGAGCGCAATTTCCTCCCCGGAAAATAGGCTGAGATCGGGGTCACGCAGCGCCACCAAACGTTGCTGTTCTTTGCCGAGAAAATCAACCCGCTGCACTGCGGCCTCCTTCTTGGCCTCGAGTTGCTTCCGGACGGGGAGTAGCCGCTTCGGCGTTGGCCCGAATTCCTGCTTGATATACTCTGCGCCTGTAATCGGATTTCCACTACGACCGTAGGAAACGAAATCGGCATAGAAGAGAATCTTGTTCAGCTTCGTACCGCCAAAATTCTGGTCAAACTGCGACTTCTTGGCGATGTAAAGCATCAGCTCACCCAGCCGTTTGTCTGGATGCCGCTCGGGAAAAGAAACTGTTGGGCGCGCCGCCATTGGCGTCAAATTGCTGACCGGGCAGGTGATGTCAATTTCCGCCGCAGGTTGGATTTGGAAAGTGTTGTCGATCCGACACCCTGTGTAAGTGTTCATTTGAGCACTATTCCCAGTCGCGATGCTTATCCGGGGGCCTCAACGCTTCGCTCAAGGGAGCGCGCCCGAGCAACCGCTAGCCACCAAGCGAATCCCAAGGGATCAAATTTTGCACTTTGCAATCGCCTTCAACTCCTCCCGCTACGCCGTCGGATCCTCCCGGCAATCACCGACCAACCGGTTGCCCAATGGAGGCACGGCGTGTTTTGTTAGTTGGTCCACCTCCGGGCGAGAATGGCTGGCCCGGCCGGGTTTGATCTTCAATCCGGACTGGCAACTAACAAAACACGCCTCGACCCCGCGACTGCCGACCCTCAGAGGCTTTGAAGGGGCGGGGATTGCGACCTACCACATCCGTCCTGCGGACATCGCGGTCTTTCTTCGCGTCGGATTCCGACGCTGACCGCTCGCCGCGCCGCACACGTCATCCAAGCCACCCCTCTCACCCCGCGCTCTCCACAGGGAGAGCGAGCCCCTCCTGCTGTGCGCGGGGTGCGCCGATGCGCACCGTTCCCGTTGGTCGCGGCCAGCCCCGTGCTCGCTCCGCCTTTGAATCGCCTCGCATTGACGTCAAAAGTTCGGGAATCCACCGATGGCCCTCGTCATTCATTGATGCTACCCTTTCACTCATGCCAAAAGAACACTTTCTCAATTCGATTGCCACGCAGCCGATATTTGCCATGGTGGACCTGTACATGCTTCTCTTCCCTGTAGCCACTCCCGGGGAATCTGTCCCGCAGAACCCACGCGTATTCGACGAAGGTCCGCGCTCATTTGGCAGCGTCGACACTTCAATGCCTGCGACATATTCAGGTCCATACGGCGTGCTGCTCGGCGAATCGAAAACTCAGATCATCAGCATTGCGACCGACGGCGCCAATCATCTGATAGCGCTGAAACCAATTGGCTAACTGGTCAGAGATACTAGCAGAGGTCTCCGCGAGCGAGGGTGACCTCGATCGCGTGCGCCGCAAATACTTGGCGACCCTTCACGGAGTAACGAAGCGAAACGTAATCGCATTCTACTCTGGTTGGCTGCAAAAGCCGGGAATTCGCACTCCCGATTTTGAAATCAACGATGCGAAGATGACCGGATTCATGACGGTCATCAACAAGCTCGACCGAAAACTCGGCTTGGACCTAATCCTCCACACGCCCGGCGGTGAAATTAACGCCACCGAGGCGCTGGTTAACTATCTCCGTTACGCATTCAACGGGGACATCCGCGCAATTGTGCCTCATCAGGCAATGTCGGCGGGCACGATGATATCGCTCGCGTGTAAATCCATCGTGATGGGAGCCCATTCAAGCTTGGGACCGATAGATCCTCAAGTTGGCGGAGCACCAGCTCACGGTATCCTCGAAGAATTTAGAAAGGCCCAGGAGGCGTTTAAGCAGAACCCGCACGAGGCAAAAGCGTGGCTTCCAATTCTCGAAAAATATACGCCTACTCTCGTTGGAAAATGCGAACGTGCGGTTGAAATGGCTGAAAAAATTGTCGGTAGCTGGCTCGAGACGGGAATGCTAAATGGGCAGGCAGACGCGGTGAAGTTGAAGGAAAAAATACTAGAGGAATTCGGGTCTCACAAGCTGAGCTTGGATCATGGCCGCCATTTCAATTACGATAAGGTGAAGGCCATTGGCGTAACGGTAGAGCGACTCGAAGATGACGCTCCCCTACAAGACGCCGTGCTCAGCGTGCACCACGCCTTCACGGTGACACTGATGCAGTCCATGGCCACGAGCATAATCGAGAACCATATTGGATCTGCGTTCGTAAACCAGATGGCAATTCCGCCCCAGTTGCAGTTACCGCCCGGCATCGTGCAAATTCCAAACTCGCCCGTTCCAGGCCCAAGGTCGGGACTGCCTATTCCGCCTCCAACCAACGAACCGACAGAACCCGCATCCCAGCCTGCTGGGAGCTAGTGAATCTCACCGCCGACCGCCGTCCTGGCCGAGTCGCTTCCGCAATGCCATCGCGTTCCAGCCGCGCCAGGATTTGCGCCGCGGGGGGTCCCATCCTCGACCTCGATCCCGTCAATAAGCAATTGCTCGAGCCGGCGGGGCGTTGCCACGGGGTCTGCCTGTTACTGGTTACCGGACTGCCGAAGGCCCTCGGCCTTTCCGACCTTTCGTCGGCGGCAATCCCTGGCCGCCTATCGCGGTGCTGACTCAATCCACGCATTAGCGTTACCCGCCAGAGTCTCAGCGAGGAACTCCTCGGCCTAGTTGAACCAGATTTAGAACACAACGCTCCTGGGATTTCATCTTCTTCGCGCGGTGTGTATCAATGGTTGATACGAACGGCGCAGGCGAGCCAAAGGGGTCGGGCCGCTAAACGCTAAGGCGAGCCAAAGGGGTCGGGCCGCTAAACGCTACTGGTAGCCGGGAACAGCGGCAACGGAAGTCCCGAGAGGGTCAGCCTGAGATTGCCCTGATTCCTAGAGCGAATCCCAAGGGGTCAAATTTTGCACTTTGCAATCGCCTTCAACTCCTCTCGCTACGCCGTCGGATCCTCCCGGCAATCACCGACCAACGTGAAGCTTCGGCAAGCGTGCGTAACTCGGCGGCGCCGTCCTGCTACGATGGGCGGCGATGACCACCACCAAGACATCGACGAGCGCACGATCCGCGGATCAATCAGGACTTCCTGCGCTGG
>Ga0163144_10014910_pt1 | contig 16083 bp, 15 predicted proteins | sample OliLak19BULKMAT1_FD_123175 | JGI IMG/M metagenome (GOLD analysis project Ga0163144, IMG submission 123175) | Freshwater microbial mat bacterial communities from Lake Vanda, McMurdo Dry Valleys, Antarctica - Oligotrophic Lake LV.19.BULKMAT1 | ecosystem: Environmental > Aquatic > Freshwater >... | reverse complement strand
GTGCCGCTCGTGCATGCGCGCCCCCCTCGACGGCGGCCTGCGAATAACGACACCTGGTGCGACTCGCCAACATCGCCGCTGAGCGATGCTCCCGCGAAGACCGCGCGGTCGGCAGTGGGCAGGCCAAAGTCATCGGACGGCAGATCGCGTGGGTCGGTGGTGCGTGTCACACCGATCCCCGCGCTGCCCCAGCCGAGTCGCGAGACCGTGAGCGAGACGTACTCGTCCTGGAACCACTCCGGCCTGCCGAAGAAGCCCTGCGTCGTGACGCGCTTGCGCTCCAGATCGATCGCCACCGAGAGCGCTCGTGGGAGTCTTGCCATCGCCGCGAGCCCGAGGCTGTGGCGATCGATCACGAAATCAAACGTGTCGAAGCCACGATCGGCGAACACCGTGCACTCCCACGTATCACGTCCGGGCGGAGCCACGTGCAGCTCGCCATATCGCTCCTCGAACCGCAGCCGACGAACGCCGGGTGCGCCGTCGGAGCGCGAGAAGTTCGTGGTGAACGAAACCCAGTCATGCAATGGCCCGCTCGCCTCGAGCTGGAACCCCTCTTCCCCAGCCGCATCGAGCAAGTGGGTATCGCGATTGAGCAACGGCGCTGCGTGCTCTCGCACGAGCGAGGGCGGATCGTTGAAGCCCAGCCGCATGCCGTCGTAGTCCTTGTACTCCGCCAGCACGCTGTATCGGCGCCAGAGCAGGTTGCCGGATGCGTACATCGCGTGCGGTCGCTCCTTGCCGCGTCGGAACTCCCACCAGTCCGTGAGCGATGGCCGCTCCGCCGCATACTCGAACGAGAGCGGCAGCGACCAGTCGTTGACACCCACAGCCTGCAACGGATCCACGGCAGCGAAGCCGCTGGCGTACTGACGCTCCGGCGCATCGCCATAGGCATAACGTGTCCAAGCCGCTCCGATGCTCGCCCCACGGGGAAGTCGCGTCCGCAGCTCGGCGCCATCGAGCACGCCGCGGTAACGCTCGAAGCCAAGGTCCTCCAGCGCGGGCGATGTCGTTCCATCATTCACACGGCCCCGGAACAGCTGTGCCGCGAACGGTCCCCGTTCCGCGTGCAGACGCGCACCGTCCAGATCGCGCGCGGCGGCGTAGCGGGATTGCGTTCCCGATTCGTCGTACACCACGCCGGGAAGTTCGAACGAACGATGCAGGAGGCCGCGTCCGAGAATGGCGTAGAAGTTGCCTACGCGCGCACCCAGTCCATCGTGTTCCCACTCGGCCCAACGCTGAGTCAGCTGCTGGTACGCCGCGAGCCTTCCGAAATCCGGCCGGTCGTCGTCGCTACGGTCATATTCGAAACGCCCCCCGAGGGTGAGAGCGCTGGACGACCACTGCAGATCGAGTCGGTCATACAGATCGCTACGGTCCTTGCGCTCTGCGCCGATCACATTGCCCGCCTGCCCGATCAGGAGGTTGCCGCCGGACACCTGCGCGCGAGCGGGGATGGCAAGCGCGAGCATGAGGCCGCACCACGCCACATAGGTACCCATGCGACCCCGGGTCATCGAGCGCTATCCGCCATCGCCGGACTCGGGAGTTGGGCGAGGATCGCCTTGCCGAGCGCCTCCTCCTGGCCCGGCACGTAGCCCACTTGCACATGCGCGATGCGGCCATCGCGTCCGATGAGGATCGACGTGGGCACCGCCGAGACATCGAACCGGCGTGCGAGTGACCCATCCTCGTCGAGCAAGATCGGGAACGTGAGGCCCAAGCCGCGCGCGAACGGTCGGACCTTCGCGAAGTTGCGTGGCCCGTCGATGGACACCGCCACCACGGTCAATCCCGCGGCGCGATGCTCCTGCCACAACCGCTCCACCGCGGGCAACGACGTGACACACGGCTTGCACCAGGTGGCCCAGAAGTCGAGCAGCACCGGGCCCTGCTGTAAGAGTGTATCGAGCGCGATGCGTTTGCCCTCCACGCTGCGCGCGACGAATCGCGGCGCGAGGCGCTCGGCCGCAACCAGCGGGGCGGCTTGCAACGGCATCGCCCACACCATGCCTGCCGCGCAGATCGTGACCAGCCCGAGCCTCAACCCGATCCCTCCTGACCGACTGTAACGCAGGACCTCAGCGCACCACGACCAAGCGGCGCGCGTGGCGCTCGCCACCCGCATCGGCGAGCACGAGGTAAAGGCCAGGTGCGACCTGCGAGCCGGCGTCATCGCGCACATCCCAGAGCAGTTCGTGCTGCCCCGCCCGCAGCGGCCCGTCGAAGAGCGTCGCCACTCGCCGCCCAGCCGGATCGAGCACGGTGACCCTTGAGCGTTCGAGGTCGCGGGGCGAGGCTAACATCACCGTCAGCCGCGAACGCGCGGGATTGGGGGAAGTCTGCAGTGCGAACCCACGCGGCAGCGCCGCTTCGACTCCGATCGGCTGGTTCACCAACGTATCCACACAGGCGCGGATCTCGTTCAACTGATAGCCCGCACCGTAAGGCCAGGTGAGCGTTGAGTTGTATCGCACGAAGCCGGCCTGATCGATGACCGCGAAATGATCCCGTTCGCCATAGTAGCGAACGAAGTTCTCCGCATTCAGCACACTGATAAAGCAATTGCGCAGCAGTGGGTAGGTGACGCCGGCCTGAGTTTTGAAGTTGTTCAGTTGCGCGATCGAACCATCGAGCACATCGGCACCCAGCACCTGCACCTGACCTGGGTTGGCGGTGTTGTAGTGCTGCCAGAGATCGATCTCCACCGACGGACCGTCGGCGATGCAAAGCAGTCAATTGTAGCCGAGGATGTGCAGAATCACGATCTTGCCGCGGAACTGTGAAAGCGTCGCGGTCGGCCAAGGGTCGCTGTTGAGCACGTTCTTGGTGAACGCGGGTGCGGGCGATCCCAACGGCAATGGTGCGGCCGAGAGACTGCTCACGGCGACGCTCAGGAACATCAGCATCGCCACGGGAATCATGCGAGGAATGGACAAGACACACCTCGTGGGGTTGTGGGCCAGTCAGGCGTTCCAGCCTCCATCCTGACAGCTCCCGCCCGCCGCCAGCCAGAGGAATCGGCCGCGGGGCTGCATTCATCGCAGCACCACGAGGCGCTGCCCGAGTTGTTCCGAGCCCACGAGCGCTCGCACGAAGTACAACCCTGCCGGGACCGCCTCGCCGCGGTGATCGGTGCGAGACCATGTCAACCGCAGCGGGCCCGCGGAGGCGGCGCCGCGGTGGAGTTCGGCCACCTGGCGACCCGTGGCGTCGAACACGTTGACCATCACCTCACGCTCGGCCTGAGGCAGCGCGAGCGACACGTTGACCGGGCCGCGCGCGGGATGGGGCGAGACGGCGAGCGCGAGCTGGGTCCGCGTCTCCCCCGGCACATCGAGCACCGGGCCGAGCAGCCCATCGACGATGTTGCGGATGTCATTGAGGTGGTAACGATTGCCATGCGGCCACGTGAGCGCGGCGTGGTAGCGCACCACGCCCTGCTGATCGATCACGACGTAGTTGTCGTACGTCCCATAAGTGAGCGACATGTTGCCGCCCGTGGTCACGCCGCCGTTCAGTAACAGCGGGAACTGGATCCCCGTGTTGGTCTTGAACTGGTTCAGTTGCGACGCAGTGCCATTCCACAAGTCGGCGCCGATCACCTGCACCAGGCCCGGCCGCAGTTGCTGGTAATACGCCGAGAGGTCCTGCTGCACCGACGGACCATCCGTTTGACAGAACGGACAGCCATAGCCGAGCAGGAACAGCACGACGACCTTGCCGGAGTACTGCGAAAGGGTCGCCGTGCCCCCGCCCAAGACGTTCTTGGTGAATGCCGGCGCGTTGGCACCCACGGCGACATCGGCACGGACAACCGCGGCAGGGACGAGGAAGCCGAGTAAGACGAAACTGAGCAGCCAGCGGCGGATGGCGGTGGGGCACATGCGCGAGCTCTCCATGGATTCAGGGTGGGGCAACGGACGACCCGGGGTCGGATGCAATACGCACGGGCCCGGCCACCGTGACCGTGGCCGCACAAGCTTCTCATAGTGCCGCTCCGCGGCGTCGCGCGCCTGCCACAGGCCTGTGGCGGGCTCGCCGCGCCGGGGCGCCGATAGGGCGCGAGAAGGCCTGAAAAACGCTCGGGAATACTTCCCGGGGCTTGGCGTACTTCCTGCGTGACACCCAGGCAACACGCACCCATTCGCACCCGAACAAGGAGGCAGGTCATGAACAACATGGTCACGCTGGTCCGGTTCCTCCGCTCCTCGCTCGACTGGGCGAAGGTGCAGATGGAAGACACTTTCATCGCCCGTGAACTCCAGCCGGTCCCGGTCCCCGTCGCGACTCCGGCGGTGTGGCTGCGCAAGATCACCCCGGCATTGGCCGTCGCGTTCGGCGTCTCGGCGCTGGCCGGCGCGGCCTCAGCCGAAGTGTGGCGCGGCAACAGCGACGTCTGGGCGGATGGCCGTCTGGTCGACGTGCAGGTCCAGGTCGAGGGGCAGGCCACGCCGCTCTACTGGGCGCCCGGCCATGACGACCGTCGTTACCTGCAGGCGCTCGCGGGTCGCAACTACTCGCTCGTGCTGCGCAACAACAGTGCGCGCCGCATCGGCGTCCTTCTCGCGGTCGATGGTCTCAACGTGGTGAACGGCGAGATCTCGCGCTTGTCGAACACCGAGCCCATGTACGTGCTCGGGCCCTGGGAGCGCACCACGATCAAGGGCTGGCGCACGAACCTCGAGTCGATCCGCAGGTTCCAGTTCGTCGACGAGCAGCGCTCGTATGCCGAACGCACCGGGCAGGCGAACAGCGACATGGGTTGGATCCGCGTCCTGGCCTTCAACGAGGACAAGCCGTGGTACCAGCCGAGGATCAACGGGCGGAACGAATCCCGCGATCAGCGCTATAAGGAGAACGAGAACACCCCGCGGGCCTCGCGTCCCTCGTCGGATGAGGACGGCGAACCACTGGCCGCGCAGGAGCAGGGTCGTGACGACTCGGCACCCGCGCCCAGCGCCAAGGGTGAGGCCTCGCGTCGTAGCGCTCAGCCGAACAGCAACTACTCCCCGGAAGCAGTCAGCCCCAATGGAGGTTCGTTCCCGGGCACGGGCTGGGGCGACAAGAAGTACGACCCGGTGCGTCGCGTGGACTTCCAGGCCGAGCGTCGCGCCACGGATCACGTGATCCTGCGATACGAGTACGCCTCGGGCCTGCGCGCCCTGGGTATCTTCCCCAACCGCGATCGGCTGCGGGAACGGGACGGCGACCTGGGCTTCGCGAAGCCCCCGCGCCGGTAGTGCTCCGACCCATCCGACCGCCGCTCCTCGCTCGCGAGGGGCGGCGGTTCGGCGTTGTGGCTCAAGGCAGCGCGGGTATATCCGAAGTGGGGCGATACGCGATCTGCTCGGCCGCGGCGAGTCCGCTGAAGAAAGCCCCTTCGGCGCCCGCATCGTGTCCCATGGCGTCGCCCACCACGAGTGCTGCTGGTCCCGAGAAGGTCTCGAACACGCCGACACCCCCGACCTGCGCGCCCGCACGCACTCGGCCCGAGCCCCAACGATGCGGCTGTGACCACAACGGGCGCATCGCCCATTCGCCCAGCAGGTCACCCGCTTCCCACAGCAACTCCGCCGCCCACTCCTCGGGCGGCTGCTCGATCCGCTCGCGCGCGAAGCGCGGCCGCGAGTGAATCACCAGTACGCGCTGGCGCGGCGACTCACGCTTGTTCGAGTCGTGGTAGACCGATTGCAGCATCGTGGTCTCGAGCGGGTGCCACGCATCGAACCCCGGATCGGGCGTGTCGAGCGCATATCCCGCGAGCACGGTGAGCACGGGCTGGGTCGTGACCCGCGTGAGCGGCGCGAATCGCTCGGCGCCGTGGTGGCAGCGAGGCACGATGGGCTCGAGCAGTCGCAGGCTCTGTGGGAGTGAACCCGCCAGCACCACGTGTGGAGCGAGCAACCGCTCCCCGCTCGAAAGTGTGACCACCAACCGAGTGTGCTCTTCCGCCAGTGCCACCACCGTGTGCTCCAGTCGCACATCGAGCCCGCGGGCCAGCGCGCGCGGCAGGATGTTCATCCCCCCGGCGTAGGCCCAGCGCCGATGCCCGCCGGTGAAGGCTTCGGGCTGGCAGGCGAGCCTTGGCTCGCGCACCACACGCGGCCAACCCGAGAGGCGCGGACCCAGATCGAGTTCGTCGATCAGGTCGGAGAACTCGCGCGAGCGAACGTGCAGGAACGGCAGGCCGTGATCGACTGGCTGGCCCTCGACGCGGCGAGTCGCACAACGTCCGCCGACTCCGCGCGAACGTTCGAGCACAAGGCTGGCGATACCGCGACGCTGCAGCTCGCGGGCACAAGTGAGACCGGCGATGCCAGCCCCCACGATGATCACCGGTGTCTCGGACACAGACTCCTCAGACTGACTCGATGCCACCCTTGCCACTGCGCGAACCACCGGGCTCACGCACCTGCACGAACTCGAACCCGAACCGGCCTTTGATGCAGAGATTCCCATTCGTGACGTCGTGGTCGAGTGGCGACGTCACTTTGACGATGGTGTTGTCCTGCACATGCAGGTCCAAATTACAGCCGACGCCGCAGTAGGTACAGACCGTTCGCGTCACTTCCTGCGCCGATTCGTCCCATGTGCCGGCCGCGCGCATGTCGTGCTCGCGTTTGGGCACGAGCGCGCCGGTCGGGCAGACCGCGATGCAGTTGCCGCAGTAGACACAAGCCGAATCGGTGAGCGGAACGGCGTACTCGGTGGAGATGCGCGCATCGAACCCACGCCCCGCGACCGAGATGGCAAACGTGTTCTGCGCATCCTCGCCGCACGCCTCGACGCACTTGTAGCACAGGATGCAACGCGCGTAGTCGCGCACATACAACTCGTTGTCGATCTTGACCGGCTGGCCCACGGTGAGCGCCACACCCGGCAATGGATCGTGGTGATGCCCGGCGCGGTGCGCGTCGCGCTCGCCGGCGGGCGCATCGGGCGCCGATGGCCCGAATCGATCAGGCCGCACGCCATAGTCCTGCATCCAGCCCTTCACTTCCTTGCCCACGCGCGAGAGGTCCACCGACGACTCGAGCAGTTCGAGCACCGCGCGGCGGGAATGCCGCACCCGATCGGAATCGGTGTGCACCACCATGCCGGCCTCGGCGCGGCGCGAACACGACGGCACGAGCGCCCGCGAGCCCTCGAGCTCGACCACGCAGACACGGCAGACATTCACCGGCGTCAAAGTTTCGATGTAGCACAGCGTCGGCGTGTCCACGCCCTGGGCGCGGATCGCGTCCAGCAGCGTTGCCCCTTCGCGCACCTCGACGGACTTGCCATCCACGGTGAGTTGAACCGTCTTGATTGTTGTGTCGGTGGCCGCATGCGGGGTCATCGGGCCGCTCCCTGGAACAAAGACAGCTTCTCGATGGCCGAGCGTACCGCGATGGCCGCCGTGTGGCCCAGCCCACAGATCGAGGCATCGCGCATGGCGCGGTCCAACTCGTCGAGGATCACCAGTTCCTCATCGCGTTTCGCGTCGCCCTTCGCCAGTCGGTGGAGCGACTCCTCCTGCCGCACGGTGCCGACCCGGCAAGGCACACACTGGCCGCAGGACTCATCGCGGAAGAACGCCGCGATGCGCAGGACGATTCGTTCCATGTCGATCGTCTCGTCGAACACCATGATCACGCCCGAGCCGAGCGAGGCGCTGATCGCGCGTGTGCCCTCGAACGTGAGCGGGACATCAAGCTGATCGGGCGTCAGGAACGAGCCGGCAGCGCCGCCGAGCAGCACGGCGCGCAGCGCCCTTCCGCCTCGCACGCCCCCGGCGCGCGCGAGCAACTCACGCAGCGTCACGCCGAATGGCAGCTCGTACAGCCCAGGCTTCTCGACGTTTCCCGAGACGCAGAACAGCTTGGTTCCTTTGCTGTGTTCGGTGCCAAGCGCGATATATCCCGCGGCGTCCTCTCGGAGCACCTCGAGCACCGTCGCGAGCGTTTCGACATTGTTGACCGCCGTGGGCTGATTGAAGAGCCCCTCGGTCACGGGGTATGGCGGCTTGTTGCGCGGCTCGCCGCGGTAGCCCTCGATCGAGTTGAGCAGCGCGGTCTCCTCGCCACAGATGTAAGCGCCCGCGCCCACACGGATCTCGATGTCGAAATCGAAGCCCGCGCGCCCGAGGATCCCCGCGCCCAACAGTCCTGCGCCGCGCGCGAGTTCGATCGCGCGCGCGAGACTTGCGTGCGACTGTGGATACTCGCCACGCAGATAGATCCAGCCCAGACTCGCGCCGGTGGCGAATGCGGCGATGGTCATGGACTCGATCACCGCGAAGGGGTCCTGCTCCATGAGCACGCGGTCCTTGAAGGTGCCGGGCTCGGATTCGTCGGCGTTGCACACCACGTGGTGCGGTTGCGCGGGGGCTTTGGCGACGGCGGCCCACTTCACGCCGGTCGGGAACGCGGCGCCGCCACGGCCGAGCAGCTTGCAATCGGTGATTTCGCGCAGCACGCCTTCGGGCCCCAGCTCGATCGCTCGCGAGAGCGCCGCGTACCCGTCCGTGGCCCGATAGCCCGCCAAGTCATCCGGCGCGACCACACCGATGCGACGCAGTAATCGCAGGTCCTTCTCCCCCTGTTGCACGAGCGGCATGGGCTGCGCAACGCGCGCGCCGGTGCCAGAGATCTCGGCTTCGAGGTCCGCGAGGCTGACGCTCCCCAACGCTGCATTCTCGCGCCCGTCTCCTGCGCGCTGGAACAGCGCGGCAGGCGCCTGCTCGCAGAGGCCCAGACACGGGCTGCGCTTCCACATCGCATGCCCGCCCGCGCAGGGCTTACCCACGGGCCCGTGTTTGGCTTCGAGCGAACCGATCATCGACTCGACTCCGGCGGCGTGGCAGGCGATGTCATCGCAGACATGCACCACTGTGCGAGGGGCTTCCTCGAGCTCGAACATCGCGTAGAACGAGGCGACGCTGTAGACCTCGGCGGGCGGCACGGTGAGCCGCTGCGCCAGATGGTTCACAGCACCCGGGCTGATCCAACCGATGCGCGACTGCAGCGCATGCAGCGCGGGCAACAACAGGTGCCGCCGGGCTCGTGCCGCATGCCCACCCAGCGCGAACTGTGTGTCAGCCGAGGCATCGCGCGCTCCACCTTCCCAACGCGACGCAGGGCTCCCGAGGAACACTTCGATCGCGTTGCGTTCATCGTCGGTGGCGGTGGCGTCGTTGACCGGAAAATCCAAGGAAGTCTCCTAGTGGGGCGCTGCAGCGGCAACCGCCGCCCGTTCGATTCGCACCGCGGCGGCCTTGAACTCGGCGGTGCCGGAACGCGGATCGGTCGCATCGATGGTGATGACGTTGGTGTCCACCAAGTCGGGCGCATGGAAGGTCATGAACACGAGCCCGGGTCGCAGATTGGTGTCCACCGCGATCTCGGTCTCCACCTGTCCGCGCCTCGAGACGATGGCCACGCGCTCACCGGCCACGAGACCGAGCGAGGCGAGGTCCTCGGGCGAGACGAAGATGGGGTGATCGAACCGCAGTGGCGACGCATACGCGCCCGTCGACACGCCTGTATTGAACGAATCCAATCGCCGCCCGGTGGTGAGCCGCAGCGGGAACTCGCGCGTGATCTTGTCGACCGGCGGGTCATCGATCACCACACTGAACGGTGCCGGCTCGCCGCGCTTGGCAGGATCACTCTCCCAGAGCCGCGCGTGCAGGAACGACGCGCCGGGGCTGGACTCGTCGGGACACGGCCACGCGAGCCCACCCTCGGCCTCGAGCCGTGCGTAGCTCATGCCGCCGTGCATCGGTGACAAAGTGCGGAGTTCGTTCCACAACTTCTCCGCCGTGACTTCGCCCCACTCGTGGCCCATGCGTCTGGCCAGCTCGGCGATGATCTGGAAATCGTCACGCGCCTCGCCCGGCGCGTTGAGCGCCTTGCGCACGCGTTGCACGCGACGCTCGCTCGAGGTGACCGTGCCCTCGGACTCGCACCACGAGGCGCTCGCCGGGAACACCACGTGCGCCATCTCGGCCGTACGGGTCAGCACGATGTCGCTCACCACCAGATGGTCAAGCCCCGCAAGCAGCTTTCGGGTGTTCACGACATCGGCTTCGGAGTCGGCCGGATTCTCGCCGATGATCCACGCGGACCGCAGCTCGCCGTGCGCCATGGACTCGAACATGGCCGTCAAGTGCTTGCCGTAGTGCGGAATGATCGGCCGCCCCCAGGCTTGCTCGAACTTGAGCCGCGCGGCCGTGTCGTTCTCGATGTCCTGGAAGCCGGCGAGCTTGTTGGGGATCGCGCCCATGTCGCCGCCGCCCTGCACGTTGTTCTGCCCGCGCAGCGGCTGCAGACCCGAACCACGCCGGCCCACGTGCCCCGTGAGCAACGACAGATTGATCAGCGCGAGCACGTTGTCCACGGCGTTGTGGTGCTCGGTGATCCCGAGCGTCCAGCACAGCTGGGCGGTGGGCGCCTTGGCATAGGCATGCGCCAGTGAGCGGATGTGCTCGGCGGGAACGCCGGTGACCTTGGCGCCGCGTTCAAGGGTCCACTCCTCGACCGATGCGCGGTAGGTCTCGAATCCCACGGTGCCACGCCGGATGAACTCTCGATGTTCCAACCCTTGCGCGATGATCTCCCGCGCGATGGTGTTGGACAGCGCGATGTCCGTGCCCACGTCGAGCCCCAGCCAGACATCCGCCCAGCGCGCCGAGGCAGTGCGCCGCGGGTCCACCACGAACATGCGGGCGCCGCGGTGAATGCCTTTCAAGACATGGTGAAAGAAGATCGGGTGCGCTTCACGCGCATTCGAACCCCAGAGGATGATGAGGTCCGTCTCCTCGATCTCCTGATACGAACTGGTGCCGCCACCGGCACCGAACACTGTCGCCAGACCGACGACGCTAGGAGCGTGTCAGGTCCGGTTGCACGAATCGATGTTATTGGTGCCCATCACCTGGCGCGCGAACTTCGACGCCGCGAAGTTCATCTCGTTCGTCGCCTTGGAGCAACTGAAGAGCCCGAACGCCTCCGGGCCGCGCGCACGTGCACGCTCGAATCCCGCGGCAGCTATGGTGAGGGCCTCTTCCCAACTCGCCGGACGAAGCGTGCCGTTCTCGCGCACCAACGGTGTGGTCAACCGTGCATGATCCATGTTGCCTCCCGATAGGGACTGCGGGGTGAAGCTTTCGGGATAGTAGCGAAGGGCGGGGCGGGGAGCGAGAGGGTTCCGCCTGTCCCTTCCTTCCTTCCCGCTCGTGTGGCACCGTGCGCCTCGCTCCGCCTCGCACCGTGACCGCGGTATGAGAGCCCGATCGGAGGACCCACACATGCCGATCTCCACCACCGCCCGCACCCAACGCGCCTGGTGCCTTTACGACTGGGCCAACTCCGCGTTCGCCACCAGTGTCGTGGCCGCGATCCTGCCGCCGTTCTTCGCGAGCATGGCCAGCAAGAGCATGCCGGCGCACGAGGCGACGGCGCTGTGGGGATATGCGAGCGCCGCCGCGTTGGCCGTGACTGCGGTGCTTTCCCCGATCGTCGGCGCAATCGCCGACCAGACCGGCGCGCGCAAACGCCTTCTGGGTGGGTGTGTGGCGCTCGGCGCACTGGGCACATTGGCGCTGGCCCTGCCGTTCGCGGGCAACTGGGTGTTGGTGCTGGTCGCTTTCGGCGTGGCGTTCATCGCCTTTGCCACCGGCAATGTGCTGTACGACTCACTGCTGCCGAGCGTGGCCACGCCTCAAGAGATGAACAGTGTGTCCTCGCGCGGGTTCGCGTGGGGCTATCTGGGCGGCGGCCTGCTGCTCGCCGTGCACGTGGCGCTGATTCTCTTTCCCACCAAGTTCGGGCTCAAAGACGTCGGCGAGGCCACGCGGATTGCGTTCGCGAGCGTTGCGGCCTGGTGGCTGGCGTTCTCGATCCCGCTGTTCCGCGATGTGCCCGAGCCGCCCCGAGAGGGCGCCCCAACCCCGCTGCCGCAACTGGCGGGCGCGGTGTTCCGGCAGTTGCGCGCCACACTCGCGCACATCCGGGCGCGGCGCGACCTGCTGCGATTTCTGATCGCATTCTGGCTCTACTCCGATGGCATCGGCACGATCATCAAAATGGCCACCATCTATGGCGCCGAGTTGGGATTCAGCCGCGCACACTTGATCGGCTCGTTGCTCATGGTGCAGTTGCTGGCGGCGCCGGCGAGCCTCGCGTTCGGCTGGCTCGCCAAACCGCTCGGAGCCAAGCGAGCCGTGGTGCTCGGGCTCGCGGGCTATGTCTGCATCACGCTGTACGCGTTTTTCCTGCAGCACGCCTGGCAGTTCTGGGTGCTCGCGGGAATGGTCGCGTTGTTCCAGGGCGGCACGCAGGCGCTGTCTCGCTCCATGTTCGCCTCGCTCGTGCCGCGCGCGCAGGTGGGCGAGATGTTCGGCTTCTACTCGGTCAGCGAGAAACTCGCGGGCGTCGTGGGGCCAATCATGTTCGGCATCGTCACGCAGATGACCGGCGGCGGCCGCATGGCCACGCTCACACTGCTGCCGCTGTTCATCGGCGGCGCGTGGCTGCTGACCACGGTGGATCTGGCGCGCGGCGCGCGTGAGGCGAGCGAAGCCTGAGAAACTGGCCCCGGGGCCAGTCCGCGGGCTACCGTTTGGTCCGTTTGCTCGCGCTCGCGCGCTTCGTCTTCGTCGATACACCTGCGAGCTTCACGGGCTTGGGCGCTGCCACCGCCGCCTCCACCTCGCGCCATTCCTTCGCGGACAGTTCCACTTCCAGCGCGAGCAGGTTCTGCTCCAGCTGCGCCACGCTCGAAGCGCCGACGATCGCGCTCGAGACCTGGGCGTTGCGCAGCGTCCACGCGATCGCGACGGCAGCCGACGTGAGTCCGCGCGGTGCGCACCACGCGGCCAGGCGCTCAGCGGCGGCCACGTTCTCGGGGGTCAGCGCCTTCTCCTGCACCAGGAAGTGCTTGAAGTCGCCGCTGCCGCGGCTGCCCTCGGGAACCGCGCCGCCGGCGTACTTGTTGGTGAGCACGCCCTGCGCCAGTGGCGAGTACACGATCATGCCAATGCCGTTGCGCTTGCAGTAGGCCACGTGCTGCGCCTCGACATGCCGGTCGAGCAGGTTGTAGCGCGGCTGACTCGAGATCATCGGCAGGTAGCGCTCGCGCTTCTGGATCGCGGTGACCTGATCGGCTGCCTTGGGTTTGTGATCGAAGTTCGAGAAGCCCACGTAGCGCACCTTTCCGAAGCGCACCAGATCCTCGAACGCGCGCAGTGATTCCTCGATCGGCGTGTCGTCCACCGGCGCGTGGAACTGGTAGAGATCCACGTAGTCCACCTGGAGTCGGCGCAGGCTGGCGTCCAGCGCGTCGAAGATGTGCTTACGCGAGAGCCCGCGCCCGAGCGGGCCGTCCCACACGCGCCCCATGCACTTGGTCGCGATCACCAGCTGCTCGCGCGGCAGCTCGCGGATCGCCGCGCCGAGCGCAGTCTCCGCTGCGCCGCGGATATACACGTCGGCGGTGTCGAACAGGTTCACGCCCAGCTCGAACGCGCGCTGCACGATTCGCGACGTGTCGCCCTGTGCGACCGAGCCGCCATACGTGGTCCACGAACCGAGCGAGATCTCCGAGACCTGCAGGCCACTGCGACCCAGATTGCGATACTTCATGATGGGCGACTCCCATGAGTGGTGCGATTCACGACAGCGACGGTCCGTTGAGTCCCAGTTCCTCGGCCAGCATCGGGCCCGCGTAGCGCGGGGCGCGCCAGTACCACCATTCGACTTCAGGCGACCAGCCATTCGCCTCGGCCAGGTCCTCGCCCCAGACGCAGTCGGGCACGACACGCGTGCCCGTGCGCAGGCCCGCGTCGGCCAAGGCGAGGCGCGCATCGAAGGTTTCCGAAATCGCCTCGGGCAGTTCCTGTGCAAGCTCGAACAGCATGTGGCGGTCATCGAGGTCGTTGAGCCAGTCCTCGAGCCCGCCCACGTACACATGCCCACACGCAGCGGCGATCCGCTCCCACTGCAGCAGGAGCCCCTCGGCGCCGCCCTCGACCACATGCTCAGGGCAACCACGCGCCATCAGCCACTCGGTCACTTCATGGGACGCGCTCATCGGGGCCTCCGCTTCGCCTGCCGCTCGAAATACCGCTCGCCGTCGTTCGGCTTGAAGCACGTGCGCAACACACCGTCGGCATCGAAGGCCACGAATGTGCCGCTCGCGCGATCGAAGCGCGACACCACGCCGTCGCTGCGGATCGACTCGAGCACATTGTTGCCGACGCTCGCGTCGCGCAGAGCCTGCGCAAGCGCAAGGTACTCGCCCTCGTCCGCCCCGCGGAACTCGGCGCCATGCTTCTCGAAGTGTTCGCGCAGCCGCTCGGGGGAACGGAAGCCAACGCCCGCGCCAAAGCCGTGCGGCGCGGCGGCGGTGGTTGTCGTGGCCTCGGTGGGTGCCGGCACGGATGCCCCGACCGCAATCGGCCGAGAGCCCTGCGGGTACAGCCGCAGCACCACCAGGACGACGACCAGAATGGCCATCACCAGCACGCCTACCATGCGAATCGGACGGTTTCTCGCCATGCGGGCAGGCTAGCCGCCTGCTGGCTCCGACGCCAGCTTTGACGACGTGCGAACACCGGCAGGCGGGATTGCGGGGATGCTATTGTCAACGACGCTCATCCCCACGCCCCCTGCTGCCCGGAGAATCGACTCTCGTGAGAGCCCCCATCCGCCACGCACTCGCCCTGCTGTTGGCCTTCGTGGCCATGCCCGCGTTGGCGCGCGCAGCGGCACCCGACTACTCCCTGTGGCAGCAGCTGTTGCAGCGCTACGCGCGCCAGGTGAGCGCCAAGGGGCAGCCGATCGAGACGCGCTTCGATTACGAGCAGTTGTATGTGGACGAGAAGATCTGGATCTCGCACGAGTCCGGCGTGCTCGCAAAGGTGCGCGAGCAGATGTTCGCGGTCGATCCGGCCACACTGGGCGATGCGGACCGCAAGGCATGGGCGGTCAATGCCTACAACTTCCTCGTGGTGGAGCGGGCGACACTCAAGCTGCTGGTGCCGAATCGCCGGTTTCTGCGCTACCGCAGCGTGAACGAGATGCTCTCGCCCGAGGGCAAGTTCTTCGAGTCCAAGGTAGTCACCCTCGGCGGCCAGCAATATTCGATCGCGGACTTCGAGCGGGCCTTCGTCCAGGGGGATCCTGTTCTGCTGCCCGAGCCGCGTTCACGCGCCGCCGATCCGCGGCTCGGCTTCGCCACCTGCCCCGGCAGCATCGGCGGTCCCACGCTGTGGCTGCGCCCTTTCCGAGGCGACTCGCTCGAAGCACAGCTCGATCGCGTCACCCGCAACGCGCTTTCGGAACCGCGCTGGGTGCGGGTGAGCGCGAAGAAGGACGACATCGAAGTGAGCGATGCGCTGTTCACCCGCCGCTTCGACATGGGCGGCGACGGCGCGGGGATCATCCGCTTCCTTGAGAAGCAGAGCAGCAAGGACGCCCAAGGCGTGATCCGCAAGTACAAGCTCACGGCCCCGCCGCGCTACATGCCGTACGATTGGCGGCTCAATCAGCTCGAACGCGAGAAGGGCACGGCTCCTCAGGGCATCGCCGCGGACTCGACTCGCAAGAGCTAGGCGTCTGGCCGAGTATTCACAGCCGCAGCGCGCAAGCACGGGGACATCGGTGGCTTCTCAGGATTGGATATCGGCTGAGCGATTTCACATCCGCGCTTGATCGGGAACTGAGATTTCATTTGACGGGTTTCGCAGAGGGTTGCATTCGGCCTCCGTGCTGCCGCGCGTAGCAGGCCCGATCGCCCTGACGATGCGTGGGTGAACCCAAACGTGTGCAGTCGCGCGAAAGTTGCGCTGACACGGTGAGTTCGTCGCTCTGCGGGCGAATGCGGGCGCCGGAATTGCTCGTGAGATACTGCGCGTGCAGCGAGTCCACCTGCCCCCGGCGTCCCGCCCCCGTGCGGATGAGATTGCCATGACCCTTCGTGAGTACAAGAAGCTCTCGAACGCCGCGCTTCTGGACCGACTCGATGTGCTGCTCACGCAGACCCGAACCAATCTGGCCGAGCTGATTCTGTGCATGGGTGAGGTCGAGCGCC
>Ga0163144_10014909_pt1 | contig 16084 bp, 12 predicted proteins | sample OliLak19BULKMAT1_FD_123175 | JGI IMG/M metagenome (GOLD analysis project Ga0163144, IMG submission 123175) | Freshwater microbial mat bacterial communities from Lake Vanda, McMurdo Dry Valleys, Antarctica - Oligotrophic Lake LV.19.BULKMAT1 | ecosystem: Environmental > Aquatic > Freshwater >... | reverse complement strand
ATCTAAGTTAAAAAATCTAAGTTAAAAAATCTAAGTTAAAAAATAAAAAAGATGCAAGCTAACCCGCATCTAAAATTCTTATTTGGTTTTAATTTATTTTTTATCTATTAGTCGTCATAGATCCGACATTCAACTGCATCAGGATTATCATCACAGAACTTTTCTAGAGAATTCTTAGGTTTTTCTAGTTTTTGATGAGAAACCTCAGCCTGCATTTCCTCGACTGCATCCCAGGCGGCTGCACATTCGGGAGAACTGGTACCGCTAATATCACAGGCGGCTCTAGCAGAAAGGATTTCTTCTTGGACTTTTTCTTGGAGATTACTCATGTAGTTTGATTTTCCTATTCAATGGCTCAGATATTAACAAATTTAGCCTAAACCTGCATCACCTTGTGGGCAGAATCGCTTGTCTAAACTGGCTTGAACTAAACAGGGCTTGAATTCTAGCCATTCCATAAGATTAGATTAAATCTTGGATACTCGCCCCGCACATTCCCAGCAGCAGGCAGAAACCAATCCAAACATTCTGACGAAAGAGGGCTTGGTAAATAGAACTAGCCAGATCTGGTTGAATTAGTTGCCAATACTGCCAAATCCATAAAATTGTGGCGATCGCCCAAGCAAATAAGTGAGGATAGCCAAGTTTCATGTCTATGCCTAACCAAAGTAATAGGCTGGAAGCGATTATAAAAAAAGCTAAAATTCCAAGCTGAGTAAATTCTCCGAGAAAGATAGCGCTAGATTTAATTCCAATACGCAGATCATCCGGGCGATCGCTAAGAGCATAAATGGTATCAAACCCCAATGTCCAGGCAACTACTGCCCCCCAAAGTGCCCAAGTATGCAGATCCAAACTTCCAACTACCGCCGCCCAAGGAATTAGGACGCTGAAGCCCCAAGCGATCGATAGCACTAACTGTGGTACTGGGAAAAAACGCTTGCAAGCGGGATAGAAGCAGATTACGGGTACTGCGGCAAGACTCCAGCTAAAACTGAGCAGGTTAAGATAGGCTGCGGCTAGAAAGGCACAGACACCTGCAACTGCCAAAACTACTAAGCCAATACTTAAAGACAGCGATCGAGCTGCTAAAGGTCGAGCTTTGGTACGTTCTACTTGAATATCTAGGTCACGATCCCAAAGATCATTGATCACACAACCCGCCGCGCTGGTGGCAAGGCTGCCTAGCACTACGATTATCAAAAGATTTAGCTGGGGCACAGTACCTGCAACATGGGAGGCTAGTACTAACGACCACAGGGCAGGTAGCATCAAGATCAGTCTTCCTGCGGGTTTATCCCAGCGTAAAAGACGGATAACTTTTTCAAAGGTGGTCTCGGTTTCGATCACTGATGTCATAGACTTCAGGGCAAGCTAATAAGATTAGATCTCAATTTTAGTCTAAATTTTTGGCTGAGCTAAAGGAACTTGATTTGCTGAAAGATTTTTAAGCTGACAGAAGATTTTACTAAGTTTTTTTACTAAGTTTTTTGATTAGCGATCGCGTAGAGACAATGTGACGCTGTAAGCCTAGGATTTCTGGTGCAATACCTAGGGCTAAGCCAATTAGTTGAGAAAGATGCAAAATTGGAATGCCTAATTTTTGACCAATCACTTTTTCTACTTCAGGTTGACGCGAATCCAAATTCAAATGACAGAGCGGACAGGGAGTGACAATACATTCTGCCCCTGCGGCGATCGCTTCACTTAGATGCCTACCTGCTAAAGAAAATGAGGCCTTGGTGGCATAACTAGAAATCGGCCAGCCACAACATTGCACTCTGCCCTCGTAATAAATTGGTTCTGCACCTAAGGCACGGAAGAGATTTTCCATAGACTCTGGGTGATAGGGATCATCAAACCGAGTCACAGTTTGGGCACGAAGCAGATAGCAGCCATAAAAAGCCGCACATTTAAGTTGGGCAAGAGGCTTGATCACTTTAGACTGGAGCCGTTCTAAACCATAGTCGCGTACCAAAATCCAAAGCAAATGTAAGACTTCCTCTGTGCCTTGATATTGTTCGCCATTCGCTTCTAAGATTTGATTTACTTCGGTGCGGTAATCGCGATCGCCTTTAAGTTTGTCATTGACCCGACCGATTACGCCTTGACAAGTGCTGCATTGGGTCATTAAGGGAAGTTGCAGTTTCTCAGCCAGGGCAATATTGCGGGCATTTACTGTATCTTCTAGCAACTGATCGGTTTCTTTAAAAGTGCCAGAACCACAACAGGAAGCGCGTTCAAGTTCGACTAATTCAATTTCTAATGCCTGAGCGATCGCGATCGTTGAAGCATGGAGTTCTTTACAAGCACCTTTTGCCACACAGCCAGGATAGTAAGCATATCTTAGGGTTGGATTCATAATTCTTACTTTTCAGAATTCATCCTCTTCAGGAATCTTAGGGGTTGGTGGGCAAATTTGAATTAAGAAATCAATCAGTGCGAGTGAGAACCGCTTCTAAATTACTCACCAAGCAAGAGCCAGAAACCAGGCTGTGACTAAGAAAGTAAGTATTTTGATCTTTTTGATAGAGCGTTTCAAAGCCGGTGCGCATCTGTTTGTCATTCAATGCCCAAAACCGTTGCACAATTGTAGACTGACCAATCCAGCCTTCTCCTTCCACCCGTTTAACTTCGCTATGCTCTAACACAAAACTAAATCGGCGGTCATCTGTACCCATTCTGCCACGATAGATTAAGGTGATTCCTTCGCGATCGCTACCTGGGAAAACTAATTTAGTTGCCATGTCAAACCAATCATCCTTTGACCAGTTAATCATCGTCTTACCTTTAACCGCGATCGGCTGCTGCTTTAGTTCTAGCCAAGTACCTTCTAGGAGCCATTTACCTGATTGTAAAAGGAAAGTATGTGCCATGGGTGTTTCTTAAGCTTAAACTACTGCCATAACTGGAGGTTTAGGACTATTAGGTATAGCCAGAATTTCCACCATTTCTGCCTCGAATCCTACCTGAGCGCGATTAGTTTTACCGCCAATATACAAGCGATCGCCACTAACTAACGCCCAAACTTGAGAATAGCTGACATAGCTCATGGTTACACTTACCATCAAGCCACCAAAACCCAAATATACCAGGGGAATGCCAGGATCAGCCTTGATCTGTAGACCTGTGCTGCCTACCACATCTCTAATAATCAGGTTAATTCCATTCACTTCCGCACCTAGATTAGTACGGGTAGTGGTAATCAACTTGCCATCGCGATCATAGAGCCTAAATGTGCCCTGAAGGTCAGCCGTAATTAAAGTAATCCCTTCACTCAGGTCAGGCTTAGTGGGAATCCAGGTTCCCCACACTAAACTATTACTGCCTTTGGGTTGTAGACGGGTTAGGGGTAACTGCAAAACTGGACTTTGATTCAAGGTGAATCTGACTGCCGCAATATCCCAATTAGCTTGATAAAAAGTCACACCGCCGTAACGCAGGGGTTTATTTACATGGATAGTTTGACGATCTAGCTCTTTGCCTGTTAGATCGACCACAGATAGATCTGAATAAAACTGGCTGACTTTACCGCTAGCACTATAGTCAATCCAAAAGCGATTTACTTTAATTGCCCAATCTTTCGGTACTTGAAATTTAGACCAGATTCCCGCTTCAGTAATATTTTTTACCTGAAATGTTTCGCCACTGGGAACCATTTCCTGGGCTACAAAACCTGTCAATGCGCCAGCGATCGCTCCTACTAAAATTAGTAGCATACTGGCATGGACTAGGATTGGTCCAACTCTACCGATTAGGCCTTTACGAGCATAGAGGCGATCGCTTTCACTAAAAACCAAATAATTTCGCGCTTTAAGTTTGCTAATTAGTTCTGGCAAATCTAAATTAGGACTACTCTCAAGTTGGCTGTTTAATTGTCTATTTAACTGGCTGTCTAATTGGATATGTAAGGGAAGTTTGGCAAAGCTTTCGGGCTTTGTGTAAAAGAACCAACGTTTAGCCACCTTTAGCATTGGCAATTGGCGCCTAAAAGTACAGATGGTCAAACTTGCGCCAAATAAAATTAGTAAGGCTAGAAACCACCAACTGCTATACACATGATTTAAGCCCACCGCCAGCAAAACTTTATAGCTCAAGAAGCCAAACAGGGCGGGATGTTCAGGATAATTCTGTTTATAAAAATCTAAACTCTCAGACTGCTCAATCACCGTGCCTGAGATGCTAAATATGGCGATTAACAACAGCAGGGCAATCGCTACTTTGAGGTTACCTAAAACCGAAAATAGTTCTCGCTCTATAAAATTTCGTAGTCTGATCACCTAAATCTGTAGCCTTAGTTTATTTAATATTTTTGTTTATTTAATATTTTTATTGAGATTTCTTAAGAGATGCCTGAATTGACTTCACGCCATTCACCAAAAACACCAAATATTTATTTTGATTTTCCATATTGTTGGTAACTTTGCCCAACTGCTGTTCAAGAATGGCAATTTTCTTCTGTTGATCTGCCACCATTGTAGTTAGATTGGCAACTCTAACCGCAACTTCACGCTGAATCACCCCTTCAATTCCTTGGATCAACATATGCTCAGTGGCATTAAATTTATCCAGCAATACCTGCATACTTGGCTCACCATGTCCATTGGCAGCATTAACCGAGTAGGTACTTACGGCAACTGGTTCTGGTACATCTGCCGAAATATGCAGTAGATTATTGATTCGGTCAATTAGGGTATCAGCATCAAAGGGTTTTTCTAAAAAGTCAAAGCCGACAAATGGCTCTGGAACGTGTTCTGCTACTTGCTCCCTCAAGCCAGAAATCATAATTACGGGCGTATCGCGCAAATTATCAAAACGACGCAATGCTTGAAGTGTTTGATAGCCGTTGTATTTTGGCATCACAAAGTCTAACAAAATCAGATCGGGAGAGGAATTGCGGGCTACCTCTAAGCCCAATTTTCCGTCGCTGGCTTCAATTACTTCAAATTTGCCAGACAGAATACTTTTGACCATCTTGCGGATCATGATGCTGTCATCAATCACCAATACCTTCTTCTCAGCCATGATCACACTCTGCCCCTGGTTATATTTGTAGCCTAATACAATACTCAATCATCTTACTTGACCATCGGACAGCTAGGAAGTGGTTTGGAAGATAAAACTGACTTTATCACCCTTACCCATAGCTATGCGATCGCCCGCTCTTAACCGATGTCGGTTCCCTGGTGGGAGCGGCACATTATTAATATATGTTCCATTAGAGCTTCCTGTATCTTCAAAATAGTAAGCATCTCCTTCGTTACGAATGTCGCCGTGAACGCGCGAAACAATATCAGAGTCAGGGAAACCAGATAAGTCAATATCGGGCGGAATCAAATTATTTGGCTTGCCAATATGCACAATTAATAGACTAGGCGGAATCTCAATTTTACTTTCAGTTTGTACATGGAACAAATGGGCAGAGATTTGCTGAAGCTGGGTTTTGTTTTTACCTGAGGCAGTAATAGGCTCAGGCGGCTTATTATTTTCTGCTAAATTTATTTCTGGTTCAGGCAATGCCCCAATTTGCGCAGCAACAGGCGGTAGGGGAGGAATGGAGTCAGGCGCGATCAACTGAGGCGCGATAGACTGGGGTAGTTCAAGCGAAATATGAGGAACTGAGCGCAGGTCAAGTCCACAATTGCCACAAAAACTAGCCCCTACTATTACTTCTGCTTTGCAATTAGGACAGCTAGTCATTTCCTGAGTTTTAGCTTCAGGACTAACTTCAGCAATGGCAGCGGGTGCAGCTACGGGCAGGGGTATATAGCAAGCCTCGCAGTGAGTGGCATGGTCGGGGTTTTGATGGGAGCAGCTAGGGCAGGTAACCATAGATAAATAAGGTTAAGTATGTTTAGATAAAAATTCTGAATTAAGACGGGGGCGACACTTGAAGTACGGTCTTGGATACCATTCTGGTCTGTTTTCGTTCAGCTTCATTCAAATCATTACCCGCTTGCAGACGAGTAGCGTTAGTATGCAGCACTGTCGCCGCTCTTTCGTCACCCATTTGTAAGGCAGTTTTGGCAGCCGATTGTAGCATGGTGGCAGCACCTAGGCGATCGCCTTGATGCAATTTAGTCTCTGCTAGTTGAGTTTGGCGATATTTTGCTAAAGCAAAGATGTGCATTTGCACTTCAGGATCGATAGCAGGTTTAAAGTCCTGGTCAAGGGTTGCTTCAATCTGAATTGGCGAAGTCAAGAGTGCTTCCTGGGCTTGGGCTGGAAGATCATAGCGGACTTGGGCAGTGAGAATATTTACCTGATTAGCCTTGCTGGTTTTTAATTGGTCAAAAATTTGATTGCCAATGTAGAGATTTATCACTATTACTCGCTCAGTGGTCATTAAGTCGCCTAACCTCACGGTAACAAGTGCTGAAGATGGATGAATTTGCAGCGGTAGCTCGATTGCGTCGGGGGAGACTTGAGCGATCGGCTTGAGTTCGGCTAGACGCACGTATTCAGGCAACTCTAGCTCTAGGAAAGCATTAGTTAAGGTGACAGATTGCACCCGCCGTAATAGAGTAGAAAACTCAGCGATCGCCTGTTCAGGCGTTTGAATGTGACTCATGGCTCCATTGCCAGCATCGGCGATTTTTTCTAACACATTTTGGTTCCATTCATCGCCAAAACCTAGGGTATGTAGGGTAATGCCATACTCTGCTGCCAGTTGGGCAAATTGTAAGCAGCGATCATTATTGCCATGCTCGTTTTCGCCATCGGTAAGAATAAAAGCCTGGCTGACCACACCTGACTTAACCTTACTCAGTTCTTGGAGTGCCAATTTCATCCCTTCATCAATAGAAGTACCGCCACCTGAGCGCAAGGCTTGGATTCTTTCCTTAATCGATTCGGGACGATCTACGGTTTGGTTTTCTAAAATTACTTTGGCTTTATGGTCAAAACTAACTACGCTTAAGCGATCGCGATAACTTAGTTGATCCACCAGGGCGCAGGCTGCTCTTTTTACTGTATCCAGGGGTTTGCCACCCATTGAGCCACTATGATCTAGCACCAGGCAGAGATTTAGCGGGGCTTGCTCTTCGGTCAAAGCGGCGGCAGAAACACTAATTGCCACCTGTCTTTGGCTAACTCCACCAGCCGTATTTGGATCAAAGAAGCGATCGCTTAAACGACCTGAGAGATTTACTTGCATAATTTACTGGCATTGAGCGTAATTTGTGAGCATAGATCATCTATCTGCGGTTTGCTAATGCTCATTCAGAATAGCAAAAAGCCTTACCTAAAAGCGTGAACTGTTAAAATCCGCCGAAATACCTTTAAATCTAAAAGATGAATTTTTGTTAAGCGAAAAGTTAAGAATTGTTTTTTTTAGTTCCTATGGGATGGACAAAGCAACTGAGTTAGATTCTGCCCTGCATCTTTTCCGACTCTAAACATCCGAACTCTAAACAATTGTTAAGACAAAGAGTTAATCAAAGTTTGACCTATCTATAATTGGTTATCAACGCTCCTTTGCCTTTGCTACGACTGTAATTATGTATTCATAGATTTCTATCAAAGGTTTAGTTATTAATTTATTAACTAATTTCCCGCGGTAGTAACTGCCCCTAAAAAGGCATTGCCCTTAAAAAGGCTAAGTACAAAGTCAAAGGTTGCTTATTTACCAATAAATCTAAATTTTTAGATTTGTTCTTCAACTCTTTAATTTTTTTAATTGTGTCTTTAATCAAGAGAAAGAGGAAAACTCAATGACGATTGCTCCTCAAAAGGATGAGGCGAAGGTCAGAGTAATGGTTGATAGAGATGTGGTTCCTACTTCCTTTGAGAAGTGGGGTCAGCCAGGTCACTACGATCGCACTCTGCGAAAAGGTCCTCAAACCACTAAATGGGTCTGGGATATTCATATCAATGCCCACGATTTCGATAGTTTCAGTACTGAAGAAGATACTGCTCGTAAGATCTTCTCGGCTCACTTCGGTCACTTGGGCATTATCTTTATTTGGCTCAGTGGCATGTACTTCCACGGTGCTAAGTTCTCCAACTATGAAGCTTGGCTAGGCGATCCAATGGGAATCAGACCCAGCGCTCAGCAAGTTTGGAACATTGTTGGTCAAGATATTTTGAACGCAGATGTAGGTGGCGGATTCCAAGGAATTCAAATTACCTCTGGGCTGTTTCACCTCTGGCGTGCTTCTGGCATCACTAGCGAATTTCAGTTACTTTGCACCGCGATCGGTGGTCTAGTAATGGCAGGCTTGATGTTCTTTGCAGGTTGGTTCCACTACCACAAAGCAGCACCAAAACTAGAGTGGTTCCAAAACGTTGAGTCTATGCTCAACCACCACTTAGCTGGTTTACTCGGCTTAGGTTCACTATCCTGGGCCGGTCACCAAATCCATGTAGCAATTCCAATTAATTACTACTTAGATAAGGGTGTTCCTGCTGATCAGATTCCGTTGCCGCATGAGTTCATTCTCAACCCTCAGTTAATGGCAGATATCTTCCCTAGCTTTAGTCAGGGTTTGACTCCTTTCTTCTCCTTAAATTGGGGTGTATATGCTGACTTCTTGACCTTCAAGGGTGGCTTGAATCCTCAAACTGGTGCTCTATGGTTAACCGATCAGGCGCATCATCACTTAGCGATCGCTACTCTATTTATTATTGCTGGTCATATGTACCGCACTAACTGGGGTATTGGTCACAGCATCAAGACCATTCTTGAGGCACACAAAGATCCATTGATTATCGGCGGCACTGGTCACAAAGGTTTATATGAAACCTTGACTACTTCCTGGCACGCACAATTGGCAATCAACCTGGCTCTGCTTGGCTCTTTGACCATCATTGTGGCGCAGCACATGTATGCAATGCCTGCCTACCCTTACATCGCGGTAGACTACAACACTCAGGTTTCACTCTTCACCCACCACATGTGGATTGGCGGTTTCTTGGTTTGTGGTGCATCTGCCCACGGCGCAATTTTTATGGTACGCGACTACGATCCCATTCTCAATCAAAACAACGTCTTGGATCGGATGCTGCGTCACCGTGATGCGATTATTTCTCACCTCAACTGGGTCTGTATTTTCCTTGGCTTCCACAGCTTTGGTTTCTACATTCACAATGACACCATGCAGGCTTTAGGTCGTCCCCAGGATATGTTCTCGGACACCGCAATTCAGCTCAAGCCTATCTTTGCTCAATGGATTCAAGGCCTTCATACCGTTGCTGCAGGTACTACCGCTCCCTGGGTATCCTCTGGTGTTAGCCCCATTTTTGGTGGCGATCCAGTGATAGTAGGTGGCAAAGTAGCAATGGCGCACATGAACCTTGGCACTGCTGATTTCATGGTGCATCACATTCATGCTTTCACCATTCACGTTACTGTGTTGATCCTGCTGAAAGGTGTACTTTATGCCCGTAGCTCACGCATGATTCCTGACAAAGCCTCGCTTGGTTTCGCCTTCCCTTGTGATGGCCCTGGTCGTGGCGGTACTTGTCAATCTTCAGGCTGGGATCATGTATTCCTAGGCTTGTTCTGGATGTACAACTGTATCTCAGTGGTGATTTTCCACTTCTCTTGGAAAATGCAGTCGGATATTTTTGGCACTGTAGATGCCAATGGCGTAGTTGATAACATGACTGCGGGCAATTTTGCCCAAAGCGCAATCACAATCAATGGTTGGCTGCGTGACTACCTCTGGGCACAGTCATCGAATGTAGTTCAGTCCTACGGCTCGGCATTATCGGCTTATGGCTTGCTGTTCTTGGCTGGACACTTTATCTGGGCATTTAGCTTAATGTTCCTATTCAGTGGTCGTGGCTATTGGCAAGAATTGATTGAATCAATTGTTTGGGCACACAGCAAATTAAATGTGGCTCCAGCAATTCAGCCCCGCGCTTTGAGCATCATTCAAGGTCGGGCAGTGGGTTTAGCACATTTTCTGTTGGGTGGAATTGTCACAACATGGGCATTCTTCTTAGCTAGATTTGGCGCATTAGGATAAGCGAGGAATATAAAAAACTATGGCAACTAAATTCCCTAAATTTAGCCAGGATCTCGCTAACGATCCGACTACTCGTCGTATTTGGTACGGGATTGCTACGGCTAATGATTTCGAGAGCCATGACGGAGTAACTGAAGAGAGTCTTTATCAAAAGATTTTTGCTTCCCACTTTGGTCATTTGGCAATTATTTTCCTTTGGACTTCAGGCAACCTATTTCATGTGGCTTGGCAGGGTAACTTTGAGCAGTGGGTAAAAGACCCGCTCAATACTTCTCCCATTGCCCATGCGATTTGGGACCCTCAGTTTGGTAAGGCAGCAGTTGAGGCATATAGTCAAGCTGGCGCTTCTAGCCCAGTCAACATTGCTTATTCTGGTGTTTACCACTGGTGGTACACGATCGGTATGCGGTTAAATTCTGACCTCTATACTGGGGCGATCGGCTTGTTATTGTTCTCAGCTGTGCTGCTGTTTGCTGGTTGGTTACATTTGCAGCCTAGCTTCCGTCCTAGCCTTTCTTGGTTCAAGAATGCTGAGTCTCGCTTAAACCACCACCTTTCTGGTTTGTTTGGGGTTAGCTCTCTAGCTTGGACTGGTCACCTAATTCACGTGGCAATTCCTGAATCTCGTGGAGTTCACGTAGGTTGGGATAACTTCTTGAATATGCCACCTCACCCAGCTGGACTAGCTCCTTTCTTTACTGGTAATTGGGGCGTGTATGCTCAGAATCCCGATGGTGCAAACCACTTGTTTAATACAGGCACTGGTGCAGGTACAGCGATTTTGACTTTCTTGGGCGGCTTCCACCCTCAAACTGAGTCGCTGTGGTTGACCGATATGGCACATCACCACCTAGCGCTCGCTGTATTGTTCATCATTGCTGGACATATGTACCGCACTAACTTTGGCATCGGTCACAGTATCAAAGAAATGTTGGATTCCAAGGCTGGTTTGATTCCTGGCACTACCAGCCAAGGTCAATTCAACTTGCCTCACCAAGGTTTGTATGACACGATCAACAACTCCTTGCACTTCCAGTTAGGTTTGGCGCTAGCAGCTTTAGGCGTAATCACCTCTCTAGTAGCCCAGCATATGTATTCTTTGCCTCCTTATGCTTTTATGGCTAAGGACTACACCACCCAAGCAGCGCTATACACCCATCACCAGTACATTGCTGGCTTCTTGATGGTTGGTGCATTTGCTCACGGGGCAATCTTCTTTGTGCGGGATTACGATCCTGAAGCTAACAAAGGTAATGTGTTGGCAAGAATGCTGGAGCATAAAGAAGCGATCATCTCGCACTTAAGCTGGGTATCACTGTTCTTGGGCTTCCACACCCTCGGTATTTACGTTCATAACGACGTAATGCAAGCCTTTGGTACACCTGAGCGGCAGATTTTAATTGAGCCAGTATTTGCTCAGTTTATTCAGGCTTCTCATGGAAAAGCCCTCTATGGCTTTGACACCTTGTTATCGGATGGGGCTAGCGCTGCTGCAACTACTGGTGCCGCTTGGTTGCCTGGTTGGTTAAGCGCAATCAACTCTGGTGATAATTCTTTGTTCTTGACTATTGGGCCTGGTGACCTTCTGGTGCACCACGCGATCGCTTTAGGACTTCACACCACAACTTTAATTTTGGTTAAGGGCGCACTAGATGCGCGTGGTTCTAAACTGATGCCTGACAAAAAGGACTTTGGTTATAGCTTCCCTTGTGATGGCCCTGGTCGTGGTGGTACTTGTGATATCTCTGCTTGGGATTCCTTCTACCTGGCTATGTTCTGGATGTTGAATACCATTGGTTGGGTAACCTTCTACTGGCATTGGAAGCATTTGGCTGTGTGGCAAGGTAACGTGGCTCAGTTCAATGATTCTTCTGTAACAATCATGGGCTGGCTGCGTGACTACCTCTGGCTCAACTCTGCTCAGTTGATCAATGGCTACAATCCTTACGGTATGAATAACATCTCCGTTTGGGCTTGGATGTTCTTGTTTGGTCACCTGGTTTGGGCAACTGGCTTCATGTTCTTGATCTCTTGGCGTGGTTACTGGCAGGAGTTGATCGAAACCCTAGTTTGGGCACACGAACGTACTCCTTTAGCTCAGTTGATCCGTTGGAAGGACAAGCCTGTAGCGATGTCAATTGTTCAAGGTAGATTGGTTGGCTTGGCACACTTCACCGTGGGTTATGTATTTACCTACGCTGCCTTTGTGATTGCCTCGACTGCCACTGCCTTTGGCTAGCAAATTCTAATTAGATTTCCTTTAAATCTCTAAAAGTCTCTCATCTTAATCGGTGGGAGACTTTTTGCTTATTGCTAAATTTGTAAAATATGGTGAGTAAGATAAGTTTAAGAAATTTTATAAAGTATAAGTAATGACTTCAATTCAAACTCAATTTTGGACTTGGCGGGGACAGCAAATAAACTATCAGGTGGCAGGGCAGGTAGCGGAGAGCGGTACAGCAATCCTCTTAATTCATGGCTTTGGTGCATCCGTAGGACATTGGCGCAAGAATATCCCAGAACTAGTAAAGGTAACAAAAGTTTACGCGATTGACTTACTTGGTTTTGGGGCTTCTGCTAAACCTTTACCCAATTCTGAACTGTCCTATAGTTTTGAAACTTGGGGAAATCAAATTGCTGATTTTTGTCGAGAAGTAATTGCTGAGCCCGTGATCTTAGTTGGGAATTCGATTGGTGCGATCGCGGCTATGCAAGGGGCAGTTTATGCGCCAGAATTAGTAAAAAAAGTGATTTTGATTAACTGCTCGTTGAGACTGCTGCATGAGAGTAAACAGGCAAATTTACCTAGGTTCCGTCAAGTGGGTTCTAAACTTTTGCAACAGATCCTGCAAAACCGCGCGATCGCTTCGATCTTTTTTAATCAAATTCGTAATCGTAAAGCCATTCGTAACATTCTCAAACAGGCATATTATCGCCAGGAAGCAATTAGCGAAGAATTAATTGATATTTTGCTGAAGCCAGCCTTTGATCCTCATGCCGTCGATGTATTCGTAGCATTTATCAGCTACTCCTTCGGTCCAACTCCAGAGGAATTACTAGAGATTCTGCCCTGCGAGGCAATTCTAATTTGGGGTGAGAAAGATGCTTGGGAACCAATTAATTTGGGAAGAGAATTTCAACGCTTTGAAGTCGTAAAAGAATTTATCGCGATCGCTAATGCTGGTCATTGTCCTCAAGATGAAGTACCTGAGTTAATAAATCCAATTTTGCAGAAATATTGCCTAGAATCGCCTAGCAGTAATTCCAGCCAGCTGCTTTAAAGATAATTTAAAATATTGAGCTTAAATTTAGCACAAAGCCTGGCAATATCTCTTCTCCACTCAGACTAGAAGGAGCTTGGAGGACTTCAAGTTCTTGCCCAAGTCTATAAATTTCTACTTGCTGCTTTTGGGGATTGATTAACCAGCCGAGTTTTACACCGCTAGCTCGATACTCTAACATTTTCGCTTGGAGGGTGTTTAAGCTATCAGTTGCAGATTTAAGCTCGATCACAAAATCGGGCACTACCAGCGGAAAAGCTACACCCTGCGGAATATTTGCCAGTTTGGATTTTTCAATCCAGGTCACATCAGGCGATCTGATTGCTCCAGATGGAAGGGTAAAACCAGCCGAAGAGTCGAAGCCTCTGCCCAATTGATTTTTCTCAATCCATTTAGCTACTTGAAAGGCTAAGTTAAAATTTCTTTCCGAACTTTCATATCCTGCTGGTGCCATAGTTACTAATTCTCCGTCAGCGGTTAGCTCCAATCGCAAATCTGGATTGTCTTGACATATTTGCTCAAACTCCTCATGGTTAAGGCGAAGCGTAATCCGATTGGTATCAACTAATAAGGGTTTAATCTCTAGGGCTTGCATGATATCTTTGCGACCTTTAACTAATCCTCAGCTTAGCTGTATTGTAAACTATGATTTGTAAAGTACAAATAGCTGCTAATTTGGCTCAAGCACGATAAAACCCCAAATTCTAGTTAAAATTAGTTAAGTTATTCGGACACTTCTTTACCCATGACCAACCTCTTTTTGGAACGGCTGCACAGCGATCGCTCAATATTGGTATTTGATGGCGCGATGGGAACTAATTTGCAGATACAGAACCTGACCGCAGAGGATTTTGGTGGGGCGGAATATGAAGGTTGCAATGAATATCTAGTAATTACCAAGCCAGAGGCAGTGGCAAAGGTACATCGAGATTTCTTGCTGGCGGGTGCAGATGTAATAGAAACTGATACTTTCGGCGCAGCTTCAATTGTATTGGCGGAATATGATTTGAGCGATCGCGCTTATGAATTGAATAAATTAGCCGCAGAACTAGCAAAATCAGTGACCGCGGAGTTCGCAAATTCCGACCGACCTCGCTTTGTGGCTGGTTCAATTGGCCCTACCACTAAACTGCCGACGCTGCTGCATATTAATTTTGACCAGATGAAGCAGTCCTATATCGAGCAAGTAGAAGGGCTAATTGATGGAGGTGTAGACTTGCTGCTAGTCGAAACCTGTCAAGATGTCCTGCAAATCAAAACTACGCTGAGTGCGATCGAGGAGGTATTTGAACGGAGAGGCGCAAGACTTCCATTGATGGTATCCGTAACCATGGAAGCCACAGGCACAATGTTGGTGGGTACCGAAATTAATGCGGTAGTAGCAATTCTTGAGCCATACAAAATTGATATTCTGGGCTTAAATTGTGCCACTGGGCCAGACAAAATGACCGAGCATATTCGCTATTTGTCCGAATATTCTCCCTTTGTGGTTTCTTGTATTCCCAATGCTGGACTGCCTGAGAATGTCGGTGGCATAGCGATGTATCGACTTTCGCCCCAAGATCTGCGATCGCACTTAGAAAATTTTGTAGAAAACCTAGGCGTAAAAGTAATTGGTGGCTGTTGCGGCACTACACCTGAACATATCCGAGAACTAGCAGCGATCGCTCAAACTTTAACCCCCAAACCACGCCACCCTGCCTATGTTCCAGCCGCTGCTTCGCTCTATAGCGCTCAACCCTATGAGCAAGAGAATTCTTTCCTAATTGTGGGCGAAAGATTGAATGCCAGTGGCTCGAAAAAATGTCGAGATTTATTGAATGAAGAGGATTGGGATGGATTAGTAGCCCTAGCTCGTACTCAAGTGAAAGAAGGCGCACATATTTTAGATGTGAATGTGGACTATGTGGGACGTGATGGCGTGCGGGATATGCATGAATTAGTTTCTCGCCTAGTTACGAATGTGACTATCCCGTTGATGTTGGATTCCACTGAGTGGGAAAAAATGGAAGCCGGCTTAAAACTAGCAGGCGGAAAATGTATTCTCAACTCCACCAATTACGAAGATGGCGAACCTAGATTTGCTAAAGTCTTGCAGATTGCCAAAGCATATGGTGCAGGGGTAGTAGTCGGGATGATTGACGAAGATGGAATGGCGCGTACTGCTGACAAAAAGCTGGAAATCGCTAGTCGAGCTTACAAACAAGCCACCGAAGAATATGGCATTCCTGGCAGAGAGATTTTCTTTGATACCCTTGCTCTGCCTATCTCCACCGGGATTTCTGAAGATCGACGCAATGCGGCTGAAACCTTAGAATCAATTCAACGAATTAAGGCGGCAATGCCTGACTGTCATGTGATTTTGGGGGTTTCCAATGTTTCGTTTGGTTTAAATCCAGCTTCGCGGGTAGTGCTCAATTCCGTATTTTTAGCAGAGGCGCAAAAAGCGGGAATGGATAGTGCGATCGTCCATGCCAGTAAGATTTTGCCGCTCAATCGGATTGAGCCGAAGGCTTTGGAAGTTGCCAAAGAATTAATCTACGATCAACGCCGCTTTGATGGCGATATTTGTATCTATGATCCACTCACCGAATTTACCAACCTGTTTGATGGAGTCACTACTAAAAAAGAAAAAGTTGAAGATCAAAATCTGACAATTGAAGAGAAACTAAAACAACATATTATTGATGGCGATCGCGTTGGTTTAGAACCAAGACTAGCTCAAGCAATGGAAATCTATCCACCTTTAGATATTATCAACAACTATCTCTTAGATGGCATGAAAGTAGTGGGAGAATTGTTCGGTTCAGGACAGATGCAGCTGCCATTTGT
>Ga0163144_10014907_pt1 | contig 16086 bp, 23 predicted proteins | sample OliLak19BULKMAT1_FD_123175 | JGI IMG/M metagenome (GOLD analysis project Ga0163144, IMG submission 123175) | Freshwater microbial mat bacterial communities from Lake Vanda, McMurdo Dry Valleys, Antarctica - Oligotrophic Lake LV.19.BULKMAT1 | ecosystem: Environmental > Aquatic > Freshwater >... | reverse complement strand
GCGATGCGGCTATCATTGCACGGCATGCCAGTAGGCTATTGCAAAACAGAGGGCTCGGTTTGGCATCCTCAGGACTGCACACGACCTTCGCGACCAACCCAAAAATGATGGACACCGCAACCGCCGGACACGAAATCTCAATCGCATACGTACAGTCCAGATCCCCAGCTCATATCATCATGATCAGTAATCAGACTTCAGATAAGTTTCAACATGGTGCTGCGATCATGTCATTCAATATGAGTGGTCAACTTGATCGATGCGGCGGCCCGGCCGCGGACTCTATCGAGACGACGGTACCGGTCGACCCGGGCCCTCAGCGTCAAAACACTTGAAAAACAGAAAAACACGCGATATTTTGACAGCTTCCAGTTCATCATCAAGTTCGAGTCTGGCGGCCAGACCGGCCCGGAAGTCCCGGATGACTCTATGATGGTTAGTAGTCACACCGTGGCTGACTCGGATGATACTAGTTGACATGATAGAAGTTACTTTATTGATCTCACAGTCGCCGGAGGCACGCTATTTAGCACAATGTACGTAGAAAGCATCCGGAATGTCTAATTGTGCAGCGGCCACTGGCCAGCCTCTGTTGCAGCCATTGAAGGCTTCGACCTTTTATTGCGTTCATCTCTGCATCGCAGATGATTTGCTGAGATGTCTGCTGAGACAGGCAGCGAAGCTAAGAAACACGCACGATATAAGCATGGTTTCGATGTCATGGGCACAGCCGCTGCCAACCCTGTTCTGCTGGAGGCTGTGGCAATCTCGGCCTGCTGTCGTCCTCGTAAGAATTTCCTCTACCGAGTTGTCGGTATCTTCTTATCCGTTTGTTATGTGGGCAGATGGTCACATCTCAGCTTTGTTTCAGCTTGATGGCGCTTGTTGTTAAACTAGCTGGTAAGTCCCTCCAGCGCTGCGAAAGGTGGCTACAACTCGTTGATGGATTCTCGCGCACAGGCAAACAATTGCCACCATTCGAGCTCGTGTTTATTCGCAGTTTGGTAGCTTTGCTGCTCTCTACTGCTGCCTGTGTCTACTCCCGCTCTCAAGTGGACATAACATCCAAACGAACCGGCGGCTCTCCGCACGACGCAGTGCTCCAAGTTGGAGGTATTGCCCAAGCCAATGACTCGTTATTACGACATTCATGCGAACGGGCTCTGCTTTCGTCAAATCTGTGGGGTCCACGTGACAGCTGGTGGCTGCTCTGTCTCAAGTCGTTATGCGGATTTTTGTCAACTTCGGCTATCTATTACTCCTTGAACGTGCTCTCGCTTGGTGACGCGGTCACGTTGTCATTCACCAGCCCTATCTTTACCGCAGCCATCGCTGCAGCTTGCTTGGCAGAATCGTTTGATCGATTGGATTTGATCGCCTCAGCAGTGTCTCTTGCAGGTGTAGTCTTGATCGCGAGGCCGCCTTTTTTGTTGCAATTCTGGGGTGCCCCAGCAGCAGCTTCGTATCACATCATTCGACGTGACTTGTTTTCAAATGCCTCTGCGAGCGTGGCGTCATTTTCATCCGTCGCTGAACTAAACACCTCGCTGGCAAGCGTGCCTGCGGCAATGTCGGTTCGAGACGCAGCGATAGCGACCGCGTACCAAGTGCCACTATCAGCGATATGGATATCGCTAGGCGGCGCGTTAGCCGCTGCGCTTTCTTTCGTTGCTGTGAAGTTGATTCACTCACACATATCTGCCCTGGTGATGGTGCAGTGGCATTCCGCAGGTACGTTCGCTGATTCGCATTTGCTATGTTGTTGCTCAGGTCATGCGGTTTTGAACAGTGGGCGTCGTCCTTGGAGCGGCGATCAGCTATTCATACGAAGAGTTGGTGCGTGCTCTTCTTCTTTGCTGTTTGCTATGGCTGTCTCATTCGGTTGGTTTCAGGTGGTACCTTCCGGCAAGACTTGGATTCTGCTTCCGTTCATTGGCACTTTGGCGTGGTTGGGGCAGGTACCTTAGGCGCCGTCTGGACCGAATCATCAGTTCTGAAGCGTTGGACTCTCGATTGGTCTCAACAGACACTCCTCAACCGATCTCTGCAGCTCGAGCCGGCGGGCAAAGTAACAACGTTCAAGTATTCACAGATTCTGTTTGCGTTTTTGTGGCAGATCATATTTCTTGGGTAAGTTCCCGGTGTACCATTACAATTAACAGCATGTGATACTTATATCTGCTGTTGCGGTGCCAGGCAATTCCCCGCTCCTTGGAGCATTGCGGGAGCTTGCTTGATCGTGATGTGCACAGTGCTGTCATCCCTGCGGCATCACCGAACCCATGGCGGTGCCAAACTGGAAGCAAACGTTATGCCTGATTCGACCGCTTATAATCCTGCTGTGGAGCTGGATAGGGCAGCTGCAGGAGCGTCCGCCGACGTGCCGAATGCCATTTCAGCAAATGCTCCGAAAGGCGAAATGCAATCTCACGGTGACGCAATCGAGCTCACCACACGGACGCTGCGACCCACCATTCCGGAAATAAAAACATATGAAGGCTAGAATGAGGGTCGACAATTAGAATGGCTGCGAAAAGTCAAAGTGTGGGCCAAACAGAGTTCGGAATTCGGCCGTCAAAAGTTCGTTCAGGCGCAAGCTTCGATTTCGTTCGTCGACCCACGCTTTAGACTCGTCATGGAACTCGAATTTGCGAGGGCCGCTGCAAAGGACGCGGGCTGAGCGAGCCATATTGCAGCTGCAGCAAATCAAAATACCTGACGGGCGACGACAGCCAGATCTGCCGGGATGCCAAGTGCTTGTTGATTACCCAGGTACCAACACCTTCCGCTTTGATATTGATCACGTCACCCTGGTAGGAACATGAGGGACACGTACCAGTTCCAAAATGAGCATATGAGAACATCATTGATGTGAAATGGATTCCACACCGTGCTTTCGACGTCAAAAGAGCGCTTGTTCGGAAGCTCAATATCATCTTGCTCCAGACGGTCCAGCAAAATGTCAAAGCAGTGTTCAACGCGTTGAACATATACAGCAGCACTGCGATCGTGCACTGCAGCATTTTGTCGATCTGCAAACGTAGACGCCCTGCAATACCGCGCGTTGGAATCAGATCGAACAAAAGTATGTCCAACGGAACGTACGTTCGCGCCATTGATGAGCATCTTGGAGCCGCCATGCAAGGGCACCATGGCTCGACTGAGCCAAGGGGCAAATCGAATCGCAAGGTGGGGCGGATTACCCTGGATAAAAACGGTGCTAGCCTGTGCCGAACCCTGTAAATTTGAAGCAGCATGCTGTTGTTCATGCATCAATGCTCCATGACCGCCGGAGCACCTCGTCAAAACACGAAGGCGGACGGTTTCAGTTTGTGAATCTGCAGGTGCCACAATGCACGCATCGTATCTTCGTCCAGGCGCTGGAGGATCTTCAGTTGCGCATGGAGTGCATTCAGGAGAGGTATACGATAGAGTGTATCTGCTTACACTTTTCCGATGTGCCATCTGAAAATTCACTGGATACGTTGTAGGACGTCGTCCACCCTAAACAGCACAACGCCAACAAAACAAACATGAACATGAGTGTGGTGAGTGACGCTGCTTGCAATCGAAGCTTTTCGAGGTAGCTAAGCTGTTTCATTTTGTAGCTCGCCAGCAGGCGGGTGACTGGCAGTCGTCGTAGCCAAAACAAATCAAAGGATTCCAAAACACGCGTCATGCTCAATGGAAGAGATGTGACACCGAAACCACTGGGGTTAGGACATGGCGGTCGCGGACTAGGGATGGTCGGGATGTCATTGGACGCGTTGCAGGCAATCAGGTCGTCTGCAGCAGACGTACCCGCGAGTCCGAAAGGTACACGAATTGATGTGGCACACGCTACTGCGGTCATCTCGATCAAGCAGGATCTGTTATCTGCAGACTTCGACGCGGAGGCTGGCCATCTTCCGATGCCACCTGCATTCGGTGGAGCGGGATTGTTATCAAATTCTGTGATGCCGTCACCTTCCAATAAGCGCTCATTCGCAGATGGATTCGGTATGTTCTGCACGTGGACTCAACTCATTCTCGCGGTGCGGCATGTGACGCTTGTGCTCTCTCGTGTGCTGAAATATGGAACTGCCAAGGTGATGCAAGTTCTGGATTGGACAAAATCAATTATGTTGGCAATCGGGATAGTATGGGTAGGGGCGGACCGAGCGTCTGACGTTGCTTCAACCCATTCATACTCGTCTTTGCAACGTCAGATGGAGAAGATAATATTAGTGTAGAGCTATCCGAGACAGACACCATCACCTTGCTCTATATTCCGTCAGTTCGTGTGAACTCTGAAGGTAAGGTGGTAGTTCTCTTCGCTTTTCACCAGTCCACAGCTAATCTATCTCGGATTCGAAGATGAATCTCTTCTGAAGGACACTGTCAGCCAAAACAAGCGTTATGACCAGGTGTGTAACAGCTTCAGCTGGGCTGGAGGCATGGATCTAAACTAATGATTTTCGTCTCACATCGTTTTTGCAGCTGCTTCAGGACCACAAGACCAAAGATATGTTCGTTACTCGTCATGCTCAAACTTTCAATGAAGCCATGCGGGAAAAAGAGGTTAGTCTGAAGCTCCTGCCGCTGAAGGCTCGAGCTCGCTGACCTGGATATTTCATACCGTGTAGGTCCAAACCGCGCCACCCGAGTGTCGGGACAGCAGCGTTCAAGCCACCACGTGGGAGATATATGACGTGTTTAACGCGAACGAAAGAGCAGCGTCGGCAACAGGAAGTGATGATCCGGCAGGGATTGCGCTCGGAACTGGTGCAATCCAGAGGAATGCAGAGTCCGAAAGCGACCAAGCTGGAGTTGAAGTTTCATTGCAGCTGCAGGACTCAATGGGTTCTACGCTACTGTCAGGGTTTGTGCATTGTGCAATGACCATGCCGGCTTGTTTTGTGGCTGACACCCATACTCGCAATTAATTCTGCATTTCTCAGAGACGGAGACGGTGCGTCCGGTACTGAATCCCAAACGCCCGGCAGCAGTTTTGTTGCGTCACGCGCAAGCATGCCCCTTGCCAGCCAAGCGACTGCCGTCGGTACGCCACGCCGATCATGTGTTCGTACACACCGTGGGTGACACCATTTGAATCTGTGGTCAGAGTCCGGCCGCACCGCGGGATCAGGCAATCACGCCGGGGCGCAAGCATCTCCTGCCGGTTTGGTCAATGTCGAGGCCACGATAGCTGCCGGTCACTATGAAAAGCTTTGCAGAAGTCCGTTCTTCCGGGAAGCTTTGATTGCGATGGAGAGAGCGTTGACTCAGACGGAGTTGCATCAACAGGTGGGACAGAAGTGCTATCTTGTTGCTGCTTGAGTGCTAACTTCCTGTTGATGAATGCCATGTAGCAACTGCTGTACCGTAACTACAATCAGAAGGCATCCTCAATTGCAGCCGAATCTGCAACTCGAATGGCTCAAGAACTGGCAGGTCAGTCTGGTTGATCTCAAATTAGGGTGTTTCACAAACCAGTTGCTTAGTGTTTCCTTGTTGGTGTTATGTGTAGGTCCCAGTGGCATCCCTCAGCTGTTGCCGCTATGGTCGTATGGTAAGCGTGCGCAACAGCCTGTTCCATCAGACGTGTGGGACGATCGGTAACTGTTAGTGTGCCATCCGTTGCTGGCGGGTTTAGGAAAAACAAGTGTGTCCAACAGTCTACCAGTCACATGTATGGACTGGAATCGAACAAACAAGGATCTCTTAGCAGTGGGCTACGGAAACGTAGACTTCGGCACAACTGATCATTCCAAAGGTACTGATCATGTCCCAGGACAGGCGTGGGTTTGATTTGCTAACCGGATTGACCATCTTTCAGGCTTGGTGTTATTCTGGTCCCTTCAAAACCCGGGTCATTTTGAAAAAGCTATTCACACAAAACACAGGTGAGCTAGTTGTTCATCTGGAGGGTTCAAATGCTTCAGTTTTGACTTTTCTGCCGCCCCTTGACAGTGTCGTGTCGCTGGATTTCTGCTCCGAGTTACCACATCTCCTTGCAGTCGGTATGTACGACGGTTCGGTAGCTATATATGACATCCGCGAGAAGGGAGAAAAGCCGTTCCTAGAAAGCGCGCACAGTACTGGCAAAGTACGAACAGCTGTCCTGCTTAACTGGTTGTCATGAAGGCTCACGTGAGCTTTGATGCAGCACGCCGAACCTGTTTGGGCGCTGAAATGGGTAACCAAGCGACAAGGTCAAGGAGAAACCGGGCAGCTCTTGGCATCAATTGCAAGCGATGGATGCGTGTATCAGTGGTAAGCTATGCTGGAAGCCTCGACTTCAAATTCTGTGTTATTGACAAGCTCGATGTTAGGTCGATGAAGAAGGGACTCGTGCCGAGGGAAATTATGCAGCTCAAAAGAATTCCAAATCTGGCAAAATTCCAGGTACGCGATCGTTGTGCGAAGATGCGATATGCAATTCATTTAATCATCAAATTATTTTCAGGACAATCAAGTTGATGGTCTCTCTCGTCAAGGCAGCGGCCTTTGCTTTGATTTCCCAATCAATGACGACTCCCAATACTTGGTTGGCACTGAAGATGGGCTCGTTCATCGCTGCTCCGTATCCTACAACGAACAAACACTCGACAACTTCTTTGGTCATACCGGGCCAGTTTATCGCGTGCGCTGCTCGCCGTTCGTCGGAGACGCTTTCTTGACTTGCAGTGCTGGTATGCATGGGGTTACCTTGCGCCTTTTCGTTACAAGTTGTCACTCACCTGTTGATTTGGATCAGATTGGACTACTGCCTTGTGGACCAGCAAGTCTACGAAGCCAATGCTTACTCTTCAGTCCACGCACAACACTGTCACTGACGTCAGATGGGCCCCGACCAACTCGTGCGTTTTTGCCACGACTGCAGCAGATGGACGTGTTGAGATCTGGAACCTGGAAGAGTCTTCGTTGGACCCTGTAATTAGATTCCGGCTTACTCATCAGGTACATTCACAGGTTCGCACGTTGTGATTGGTTGATTGCATAATCATTTGTATGCGCGGGTTTAGGGTACACCGCAGCGAGCAACTTGTGTCGCGTTTGCGTCGGATTCTCCTGTCGTTCTGGTGGTACGTTAGTTTGCAGTCAAGCGATGGGTGTCGTGATACCATCGACAATTGTTCCCTTCATCGTTGCAGGGCACATCAACGGGTGTAGTTCAAGTATTCCGGGTACAGGGAATCAATCTAAACGGTGGCTGGTCAATGGAGGAGCAGCAACAGCGTCTTCTCGACGCGATCTGCGAACAAACTCAGTCTACAGGAACGGATCAGGGCCCAGCACCCTCCGCGCCTGTGGCTTCATCTAACTCCACAGTACAGCCGAAGGCGGGTTCTATGTCGACAGCTACCGAGGTGCCGGGTGTCTGAAAACTCTTTTTACTTCAATATACAATACATATGTGGCATTTTACAGAGCACTACGTGCTTGTAAGTAGCAAGCTGTCGTGACACACCAATCGGTCCCGAGAACAGCGTGGATACACGGAAACCTGCTCACTCACGATGGAGGCGCCCCAGCCGCTCCTGAAGCACTGTCAAGCTCAGTATCCAAAACGACCACTTCTGCACTTCCGTCAGGGGTCGCTGCTCCACCGCCTGTGTCTACGTCGATGCTTGCACCGTCCAGCTCTGTGAATACCTCCATTGAACTGCCCGTCTCTAGGTTTACGGCACGATCAAAAACAGCCGAAGCTGGACCACCTATCCCTCCTGTCGAATTCACCGCGTCATCTCTCAACAACTGTTCAAGTTCATCATCGGCGTATGGATCCACCGCCATCGGCGCGTCAGCCATAGACGCGGTAGTCACGTCAGTCGCAGACGCTCGAAAACCCATCGGCGTGGAGCTCGATGTTGATCGCACCCCAACACGTGCGGTAGTATCAGAGTTAGAAGTCTCCACGACAGAATTGAGTCGATGGGGTCGCTCTGAATGAAAATGAGAGGAATCGCTGCGAAATATGGTTTGCATCTCTGTGGGAGGCTCGACCTTGTCAACCAGCGGTCGGTCAGTTTCAGACGGGTCGTTTCGATCAGTACCGGTTGCATCATTGACAGAGCTAGCAGTGCCAACTCGATCTGGGCTCGGCTCCGACAAGTCCAAACCAGCAACAGCGGCCGCACTCACATCGCCCACCGATGGCGAACGAGAAGGCGGAGCGCTGTCGAAGATTCCCGGCCCGGTGAGGAGCTGGCGTCGAGTAGCAAGCGAGTGCTTCAGGCGCTCGATCTCTTCTTCCAAGGCATGTATTCGCGCAGCTGCTGCTGCTTGAGCATGAAGTGCTCGCCTCATATCCTAGAGAATGCATCCAATGGGATCGCAAGTTTCTAAGCGAATGATCGATGGGAACATCAACTGAAACTACCGCTACCTGTTCAATTTGCGGAGTTGCTGACGTCAGCGAAGCGGCTGCACGACCGGCCGTCAAAGCCAAACTGAACATGTACCAACATGCCATGTTGTGCAGCACGGAATGAGTGAACCAATCTGGAGAAACACGTGTCAATACAAAGCGCACCGTTCATGCACAGCCTCGCAATTCCACCGGAGCCAATAGTCCGCCCAGAGACTGATGCGCTTCGTACTGAATGTTGGGTATAACACCAGGCCGAGGCCGCTTGTCTCTGGAGTGCAATGATCTCGTTGAATGAGTCTTGGAACAAACAGTGTTCATCGCATGTTGCACAGCCTCACCGATTGGACGAAAAAAAGGATTGGTGAACACGCCCGCTAATGCAGCGGGGGATCCCCTCAAATAGCTCCACACAGAAATCGTCTTGTGTTCTAAACCCTCCTGTTCAGTCAAATTCGATGTCAGCCCGCAATAAAACACTGACATATCATCGGCAAGTTCTCACCCGGAGTCTTTCCTGCAGTGTGTCGAAGAAAAACGTTCCAAATCGACAAGAATAGAGGTGATCCATGAGGGAGACCTGCACATAATCATGCGTGTCTGAGCTCATAGTCCGCGAAGGAAAACGTGAACACGACCGAGACGGACGTACGAGGAAGGCACTATTGATTTCAAACGCCGTCGGGAACTGCTGCGTGAGCTGCCATACACAATCAATAAACTGCAGGAATATCGGCGCTCGCTGGTCGTCCTGGTGATTCTACACAGGAGGTACCAACGATGAGTGGCATCACGACCAGAGCGTTCTAACTGGACAGCGTACCTTATCTCTGTGTCCGGTGCGCTCTTGGAATTTGTGACCGTAGCTAAGCCATTCCTTCTCGATGAGCACGCAAAATCCATCCACCGTTCGATAGTAGGGGTCAAGGCACAACAGTGTCAACGCCACTCTGCGGACAACAAACACAAGAAGCTTACAACACGCAAAGGTAAGGAAGCGTGTGCCAGAAGCAAGCACTTACAACTGACTCGTGCGGTCCCACCCATCACTGCAATGCGAAACGATGCTGCTCTTCTCTTTGTCTACAGCCCGAACCATCGCAAGGGTGGCTTTCAACAACCCGCTGATATGACGCAGCCAGTCCGTCGTTTCAACTTGAGTGCTGTTGATTTAGCCACAGCATAGAAGGTCACATGGGCATGCAACAACTACGCGCTTTGATCAACACCAATCACGTACAAAAACAACTCCGATGGCTTCATTTTCAGGCACAATTGTTGCAGTTTCTGAAAGCTCGCCCGCATGACATGAATATTCTGGATATCCATGAACCGCAGAGAGCCTGACCACGATGGGCACCAGACCAGATGAGTGCACCACCAAGCAAAACAGCACAAGAAGCGAGGTTTACAATTGCGATAGCAGTTGATGTCTTCAAACCCTTTTCCAGCAACTTTATTTCCGTATGCGTTGATGACTGGCCGGCAATCAAAAATGACTGTTGTCTTGGGGTTGTCTCGGTTCAAAGAATGTACAAGCTCAAGCAATCTTTCATCTTCCGTGCATCGATATGCATTGATGCCCACCTGTTCGGCACAGGAAATCAACAAAATGAATGGAGGCGAGGGCTAATGAAAATGTGCGCTCAAGAGTTTTTCTTGACAGCGGAACAGATTGTGACACCCACCCGAGGTTGACTGCACCGCCATACAGTCTGCATCTTGTTGCGATGTTTCCATACGAGCACAGGCAGCCGGCCTCGAGATCGAAAGGACGCCACTGCACGAGTGCAAGTAACAACAGCGCCATGCAACAGCCAAGCATAGCCACGATCACACGCAAGAAGACCCACCTTCCACGAGATCCTTATTGGAGATAAGCCGTTCAGCCGGCACGACCAGAACAGGGGGGTAGGAGCTGCACAGATTGAAGTCCTGAGGCAAACACAAAGGTAAGAGAGAAGTGCGCTGGGCCGTGCGGTTGGAACCACTCTACTTTGTTGATATCTGTTATTCTAAAATCATCGTTCGGAAGCCCCATTCGATTGTACTCTGCCACTGCGTCATACTACGAAGGGAGTCAACGACCACAGCAAGCCATCCAGATCAGCATGCTGCTGAAAGGTTCGCAGTTGCAAGTGAGAAATGCTGGGCAACCTACCAACTTCCACCCATCCAAGGCCGCCGGGATGGGCATTGACAGCTTGTAGTAGAAGGCAAACAGCTGAAAATCACAGCGATACAATAGGTTCGACCAGACGCACGATGAGCGGGTTCGCGCGAAGTAGCTGACTTGACAAGACGTGTACCACATACATAATCAATCTTGGACGGAAATACGTATTGCTCTAGACAGGCGAACGCCTGCTTGCACGTATTTCCCTCTGCAAAGCCATATCTGCGGCAAAACACGAAGATTCAGCTGCTAACGATATCCCAAGCTCACTCCTGTGGCCAGGATCGCACCTAAATACTCGCAGATCCTTTGCGACGATAAGAAGGGACACCGTGATCGAAGAAGACAGCTGAGCCTGCGACACTGCCTCCTTCGCCTCGGAGGGGCTAGCTTGAGTGCCCTGGAGTCAGGAGAAGAACGCAATGTACAACGCAGAACAGCTGGTGTAAAAAGTGTTCTTGCACCTACCCCGGTGCCGGTCTGCCCCGCGCCGAAAGTGGCTCCGTAAGAGGCGAGTGAATTGCTAGGAGCACCTGCAGCAGCGGCAGCAGGGGCAGCTGTTGAGGACGCTTTGACCTTCTGTACTTCTAGCCTATGGTCAAACGGCAGTGATACAGTCATCGTATTGCCTTCCAGCAGCGGTATGTGAGCGTTGCATGCGCGGGGCACATACCGCTCGATGGTGCTCAGAGGCATAGTGAGGTGGTCAAGACTCATCCCAGCAATCTGTGCACGGAACGAATTTCGTCCGCAGCAGACAGTCATTGCATTGGAGCAGTGCGATCGCACAGGTGTGCGTGCCGGAAGAGCATGTTACCAGTCGATGGCCGGCGTATGGCGCGAAGTAGATGCGATAATTGGTCATGATGAATGTTCCGCTGGCAAACGATGGCACATCGCTCATGTGCACTACATCTTCGATCTGATCAATATCACCAACTAGTCACTAAGTGCCGCATCGCGGTGCAGCCATCACCAGCAGACAATCTCGCTTACCTTCATCACTAACTTCTCTCCAGGCAGCTGCCCTCGATCTGCCCAATCATCCTTTAATTCTCTACCGCATGAGCAAGCATCATCAGCAAAGCGACTGATCCTCGACGCTTGACCAGGCGTCGTACGTACTTGGCGATATCGTCAACAGCGGGTCCAGCCGAATCAGCCCAGCTCAGCGCAGGCGGTCGCCACCACACATCCACGCTAGACGAGCCGTTCACCATCCCCTTGATTCTGGGTGCCCCAGTGGCCGTAGGAACACTGGAGCCTGCATGCCCGTCACTGGCAGACAACGCCCCTGCACCCCCTGCCTTGACACTCGATTGTGTAGGCACACTGCCGACAGCTGTCTGGGCAGCTGGGGTAGAGACAAAACCCGGTTTGGGGTCAAGGGAGGAAGAGATACCATCCACCACGCCTTGAGAGGGAGTCTTATGTGAGCTCGCTGTAGAGGGACTTGCTTGCGATTTCTGCTGCGGAGTTGCAGCGGACGGAGCTTCCGCCTAACAGCAGCACTTCGTCAGCAACAACCACGGCCGGTCGAAATGTGCACACGCACCTTTCCTCGCCTACCACCCGAAAAGTACTCGATGTCTTTCTTTTTCTCTCGATGCTGGCGGCTGTGCTCCAAATCAGACAGATTGGCAATGTCTGTCTTCACTCGAGCAGCGGGTGCACTAGTGCCCGCGCTGCCGATGTGCGCGGACGACGAGGACAAGCTAGTCACGGAAGCCGTCAAATCTGTCCCATCGACAGCCGTTCGGGACAAACAATACGCGATGAGGTATCACGTAGTGGACGCTCAAAGAAATGCGGGAGAGTACCAGTGGTAGAACCTGACAGCGCGCTTAGTGGATCGTCGTCAGAGGCTTGCAGAGCCCTCTTGTTTATGGACATTATGTGATACGAGGACTTGATGTGAGCGCTATATCAATGCCGATGTGGAAGGGTGTATCCAAGTCAGCAAGCTTGGCGATTTCAATCTATGCGTATGCCTTCTTCGTCAGACATGCAGTCGATTGGTACAAGCGTTCCCGTTAACCTCTCTAAACGGAAAAGCCGGTATAGTTGGCCGGTAGGTGATGGGTCACAAGCTTTGTCTCTGTGCAATTGTACTCTTGCGACTCGAATATGGCGGCTCCTTCTGCTTCTGTGATGAAGGCAGGACCTGTAGATGCCCTTGATGTCCTTGCTGCATCCAAGGGTGGCTTTAACTTCGACTTATGCAAACGGTATGCGAATTCGAACTGACGGTTTGAAATCGACGATTCAACTTTTGTTGTCGTTCAGCAATGCCATCCTCGAGAAAACTGGCTTGAAGATGCCCAAAGCGATGAAGACGGGCACCACGATTGTGGGTGTGGTTTACAAGGTGCGTGTATAGGATGCCTGGGGATGATGGCAGCAACAACAACGGGTCTCATGTGTTGGCGCAGGATGGTGTTGTGTTGGGAGCGGATACCCGTGCCACTGAAGGGTCGATCGTTTGCGACAAGAACTGCGAGAAGATCCATCGCATCTCAGACATGATCTGGTGCTGTGGTGCTGGCACCTCAGCTGATACAGAGAACACGACAGGTGTGTGCTTGAACTGCTGGCGGTTGCTGTCAAAAGTGTCTCAGGCAGCGTGCTGGTGTTGGTAGCCGTGATCTCTTCGAATCTGGAACTCATGCGCCTGAATCTCGGCATGGAGCCTCGCGTAGTAACGGCTATGACGCAGCTTAAGCAGCGGCTTTTCCAGTACGCTTGTTTTGGCTGGCAAGCGTGTAACGGTCATTGCTGACCGCGTGAATGCATGCAGGTATCAAGGCCACGTGTCCGCGGCTCTGGTCCTGGGCGGTGTCGATGCGACAGGGGCGCATTTATACACTGTGTATCCCCATGGTAGCACAGATCGGCTGCCCTATGCCACTATGGGCTCCGGGTCTTTGGCAGCGATGGCTGTATTCGAGAATGGATATAAAGAGGATCTTGACGTGAGTGCTGCGGTCCCTTTACTTTGTGTGTTCTGCAATTTACATCGCCTGCTTCGCGTCAATATTCGAATGAACAGGAAAAAGAGGCAATGGAACTTGTCAACCAGGCGATCCAGGCCGGTATCTTCAACGATCTGGGCTCTGGTGGCAACGTGGACATATGCGTCTTGTCCAAGTCAAAGGGTATGACGATGCATCGGAACTATGAAACTCCAAACGAGCGGTTGTTCCGTGCGGATTTGAAGGGCTATCAGTTCCCTCGCGGCACCACAGGTTTGTTATTATCACGTGTGCTTTCTTCTTGATCTTGTGGGCTGATGGTTCTCTCGTGTATAGAAATCATCGCCGAAACGAAACAGCTGTTCAAGTCACGCATCGTTGTGGAACCGGTCGAACAAAAGAGTGACGCAATGGATTTGTCATAAATTGAATTAATCAACCGGACACGTGCGCAACGTATTCAATACACTTGATCTAATCCGTCATCGGTTGAATTAATGCTGTCACCTCCAACTTTCATCTGGCATCAGCAGCTGGGCGCGAGGCTTTGTCAGGATGCTGACAGTACCAATCGATGACAGCCGCCATATCATTGTTGAAACGAGCCAGCAGAGAGCACGTGTACTCTCTGTCGGTGTATCCCATGTCTTCGAGCTGCAAACAGTTCTCGCGATAATTCGCCGGCATCTCGAATCGCGGCTAAGCATGCACACAGGACAATGGTGACTCACAAGCCACGAGATGACTCAAACAATGAAGAACACGTACTCGTGCTGGGGTCACCGAGACCGGGGCTGCGCACGCGCCGCCGTTTCGCCATCGCTTTCGCTCGGCTTTGGATCGATGCGCAGCCGGTGAATTGCGACCATGTTTGGGGTAGGTCTTGAAGCCTGCTGGACCGAGTGCCGGCCAGTCTGCATCACCAGGGGTGGCAACATGGAGCGCAGACATCTCGTCCTCGGCTCCTTGCAGTGCGGTCGCCAACGCCAGATCCAAAGCGTCGTGATGAGGTTCGTCGTCCGACCTGACAGTGGCAGCATACTTCTGCTCATCTCGCCGGTCTGCATGCATGCCCGAGTGGTCAAAACCACCACGCCACACAGGCATGCCCCGGCTTGAAGAAGAGTTAGGACCAGCTGCTTGTGCCAACAGCGACGTCAGATGCGGCACGCTTCGCTTGGTATCCACAGAAAGAACAGCCGGTGCGCTATTGCATGGTCCTTGGGCAAGAAGATCTTGAAGGTCTAGTTCCAAAGCTGCCGCCGTTCGCTTGAACGGTTGCGACGCAGAAGCTTTGGACTGAAGCCGCGAGCGAAGTGAAAGCAGCTAGAATGCAAGAACCCAAACAAACGGTCATAAGTCTTAGGCCGCACAGGCGATATAAGAACGATGTGACGCAGTGGTACCAGGTCTCTCTCAGCAGGAGATGTGTTCTCGGCTGCTTTCCCAAGATGCTGTAGCATTTGAACCAGAACGCTTTCGCAGGCCGCTTGGAAAGAGACATTTTTGTCCCATGGATTGCTTGCGTGCATGTCTAACAAACAAACGATTGTCACGAACAGGGCTTTTCGACAATCACAAAGTTCATCGCTTATTAGTACCTTGAGCCGTGTTTCTCATGGCTGCAGGAATCGCCTGTACAACAACACTGCTCCAGACGTGTGGTTGCACTGAATTCGCTGCCGTATGCGTGGAGTTTGGGGGAGGAAAAACAGCCCCCATGGAATTCAGTATCGGGACAGTCGAGTCCGCTTGGGTAGCCGTCGTTGCGGCAAGCGGAAAACCGGAGGGCACATGACTAGAAGCCTCGCTAGCCGCAACATGAGCTGCAGGCTTGGAGATCTCATCGGTGGTAGGTACGGAAGACACAGCTTCCGCGTACAGTTCGGCCTCGTCTTCATCCGATGTGGAGCGCGGACTTGATGGAGCGTTGTCTGCGACTGCAAAGATGAAACGGCAATCGTTAACTCAGATTACACTTGCGGTAACAAAACCGCATTCAGGTGCCAGACCTCTAACGTCAAGTTCGCTGGTCACCTCCATCAGTTCGTCTGGACCTTGGTTGACGTGGACAAATAACTTGAGAACTTTACCGTCGGAAGCGACAAGGGCGTCGGCAATCTCTTCATCGGTGCTAAGAGTGATTAGTTCGTCTTCGTCGTCTCGCCATTTCAAGAAGAACACAGGGCTTTGAGCAGGGACGGGCAAGCGCGATTGGTCGAGATTGTGGCGGACAAGATCTTCGATGAACGCTAATCGGGATGGTACGGCTTCGGGAATCACAAACCGTCTGACATCACCCTCACCCAACACCAACTTCAGTGCGGACATGGAATCAACAAGCAGAACGGAAGCAAATTGTGAGAGAGTCTTTGCAACTCAATCAGGCCAAGAAAGCTGGTGAAAATGGACGAACGTTCTGCACGTCGTCATCGGATTTGAAGATTTGCTCCGACGGTCAGACTTGGATCGTCCCTAATCTGACAGCATCTGAACTCTGCCAGCGTGCGGCAGAAAGCAGTATCGAGCCGCTGCTGAGATGCGCTTGCATATTGTACTCGTGCTTGCCTCATTGGCGTTGATAT
>Ga0163144_10014906_pt1 | contig 16087 bp, 14 predicted proteins | sample OliLak19BULKMAT1_FD_123175 | JGI IMG/M metagenome (GOLD analysis project Ga0163144, IMG submission 123175) | Freshwater microbial mat bacterial communities from Lake Vanda, McMurdo Dry Valleys, Antarctica - Oligotrophic Lake LV.19.BULKMAT1 | ecosystem: Environmental > Aquatic > Freshwater >... | reverse complement strand
GCCGAGCTGCCGATTCCGCCCGCGCAGAGTGATGAGGCGGACGATCCCCTGGCGGATCTGCGCGCGCTGAATGCAGAGCAGCTGGCGGTGGACGTACGTGCGCTGCTTGCTCCAACGCTGGCCGCCATTCAGCTGGTGACCATCATCAAGCCGCAGCGGGTGCTGATACAGGCCAGCTGGCTCGGGTCGATCGAGGAGAAGATCCGCGGTGGGGGATACATGTTGGGCACGGCGTATTCGGCGCACCTGATGCTGGCCCGCACTGCAGCACTCGACCTGCAGCGGGCGGGCATCGCCACCGTGGTTGGCAATGCCGGACGCTACAAGCTCGATATGGCAGGTCCGGACTTCCACGCCGATGTGGACCAGGTCGCCCGTGGACTCATCAGTGTGCTGGATAGCTGCCAGCTGGCCGACGAGCCACGCTTTCGCGACTGGCGTGGCGCCGAGCGACGCTGGTAGGCCTCGCGGGTGGGAGTGAACCTTCGGCTGCAGACGGTCGATCCTTCCTCTGATGGATTGCCCGCAGACCGCCGTGCCGAACCGATGACGATCCCGCCGCTCGACGGTGGTGCTTCAGGTATTCCATCACTTCGGCCGCCCGTGCTGACCGCCCTGGTGACTACCGGCATTCCGCCGGTGATTGCGGATGACGGGCTGGCGCTGCCGCAGGGTGCAGCCGGACCGTCGAGCGGCGCGGCCAGTCGTCGTGAAGACGCGCCGATCTGGCTGGCGGGGAGGCTGGAGCTCGGTGATGTGCTACCCGAGACGACGCAACTGGCGGTTGCCCTCGAATCGGCCACGCATGCGCTGCAACATGGCCGTCCCGACCAGGTGCTGAGAGCGCTCGATGCGGTCTGGTCCGATCAGCTGGTCACTGACTCGCCTTGGTACCTCCGCACGGCCGCGCTGGAATTGCTGGGCCGAACCAGCGACGCGGAGCAGGTGCTGCGCGACGCAATCGCGCGTCTGCCCCGCTCGGCTGCGATGCTCTACCTGCTCGGTGTGCACACCATGCGGCGCGGCCAGCCGGACGCCGCCCGACTGGCCAATGATCACGCGCTGTCGCTGCATCCGCTCGAGCCGCTGCTCTGGCTGCAGCGTGCTGCGCTGACGGCCACGAGTGCAGCGCCGGATTCGGCTACCGCTATTCTGGAACAGGTCGAGGCGATGGAGCCGGGATATCCGGTGGCGCGATGGCTCGCCACACTGTCGCAGCTTGGTTCGATCCGTACGCGCGCCGCGACACCAATTTTCTCGAGTGCTGTCGAAGTGCTGACGCCGGAGTCGAACAGAGGACTGGCGGAACCCGCGGCGCCTGGGCGCGAAGGCACGCCGCCATTTGGTACCGGTGTGCTGGAATTGGCGCTGCGCTATGGATTGACGCTGCTCGACTCGCCTATGCAAAGCGCTCGTACTGCAACACTCGCGTCGGCAACACTTGCCGCGTCGCCGTCGGATGCCACGCGGAATACAGGCGACGACTACGCCGCGATACTCACCGGCCGGTCGTCGGTGCCGGTTCGATCCACCGCACCGGTGGCCTGGGATACCGTCACGCTCGTCACCAGTATCATGGTCATTGCCATCGTTCCGCCGTTGCGACTTCCGGCGCTGATGCTCGGCGGCGCCGCGGCAATGCTGCTTGTCTCGCGCCGCCTCGGATGAGGACGCGCGGAGTGTTCAGCGCGTCGCGTTGAACCGTCGCGCGACCACCTTCACATGCGCCCGCTGCAGGTGATAGAGCGCGGCCCCGTACATGGCGGTACCCGTCGAAAGCGCTGCACGCAGCAGTGAAGCACCTTCGAAGCCGAAGTAACTGCGCAGGCCTTCGGTCGCGGTCATGATCAGACAGACCCAGAACAGCACCCGCGATCCGACTTCGCGATACGTCGATTCCGTGCGTCCGTGGAATTCGGCAATCACATAGCCCAGCACTGTGGCCGCGATCCCCATCTCGAGCAGCGGCAGCACCAGAGCGAGACCGGCATCCGTCGTCGGCATCCCGAGGTGCACGAGCGGAATGGTACGGAAGCTGTGACCGGGCCAGATACCTGCGCCAATCAGGTACAGCGCCGTGAAGGGCGACGCGGCGAGCAGCGACGGGCCCTCATAGCGCCGTTCGACGAACGGCGGCGCGGACCAACGGCCGCGCCAGGCGGCGAACACTGTCACGATCAAAATGCCGACCACGGTGAGGCGCCAGTCCACCAGTGCTGATGGCAATACGCCAATCGTCATCCAGGACCCGGCAACGGCCGGCACCAGCCACCAGCTGCGATCGGGAGTGTGCCCGCGAATCGCTCGAGCGATCGAGCCGATGATGGACGCACCCGTCAGACCGATGCACAGCGTGAGGGCGAGCCGGGCCGGATCGCCACGTGCCGCTGCACCACTCGCCCAGAGCAGCGGAAGCAGCAGATAGATGAGGCCCATCAATGGCAGCTGTAACAGCAGCGCATTCAGCGCGGTCGTCGAGCTCCGCGCGTTGTCATGGAGACGCTCGCACAGTGTGGCGCCGATCGCGGCACCCGCGATCGCGGCAAACAGGTGCCACGGCGACGGTGCCGCCGCGGGTATGAAGAATCGAGCCATCTCCAGCGCGAGCGACAGCAGCGCTGCCGAGAGCATGATCGACAGCACGTGCTGCCCCCTGCGGCTGGTTCGCGCACGGCGGGTCAGAAACCCGTACGGCAGGAACATCGCCGTCGTTGCCAGCACACTCAGCGGGGCAACCGAGAGCGTGAAATCGACTCTCTCGGGCAGCACGAACTCGAACGGCAGAAGGCTGAGCGCCGCGATCAGTACGACGATGTAGCTGAGCAGCGCCTGCGACAGTCTGGCGCCGGTATCGCGGGGTGCAGCGTGCGCGAGCCCCCGTTCGGCAACGTGGAGCTCCGGTCGAAGAGTGGCGGCCATGCAGGCCAATGTCGACGGAACAGGTGATTACTTGAGCCCGGCGGTCGCACTGGACTGGTCGGAATTCGAGCCGACCGCCCGCAGCGCTTCAAATTCACGACGGCGACCCCACATCTTTCGGGATGCCCAAAGCCGCCGTGGTTATCCGGACCGCCACACAAACGGATGTTCCGACCATCCTTGCCTTGATTCAGGCGCTCGCCGACTATGAGCGAATGCGGGGGGCCTGCGTCGCGACGGAGGAACGGCTCCGCGCCACCCTGTTCGGTCCGGCGCCCAGGGCGGAAGTGCTGCTGGCAGAGTCCGCCCAGGGAGAGGTCGCCGGTTTTGCCCTCTTCTGCAGCAACTACTCGACCTTTCTCGCCCAGCCTGGGCTGTGGCTCGAAGATCTCTTCGTACGACCAGAGTATCGGGGCCATGGCATCGGGCAGGCTCTCCTGGCGCGGCTCGCCCGGATCGCCATGGAGCGTGACTGCGGGCGGGTGGAGTGGGCCGTCCTCGATTGGAATACCTCGTCGATTGGCTTCTACGAGTCGCTCGGCGCGCGCGGGATGACCGAGTGGACCACCTTTCGCCTGACCGGCGACGCGATGACCGCCCTTGCCACCTGCGACGAATGACCACGCCTGCCAAACCCGTGACGGAACGGCTGCCCTTGCCCAAGGCGACCAGCGCGACCGAGCAGGACGTGAAGGCGATCGTCGCGCTGAACAACCAGTTCGCTGCCGATGGCCTGACACTGCCGCGCACGGAGCAGTTCGTTGCCCAGCATATCGGCGACTACCGCATCGTGCGCGGCCCCGATGGATCGATCTGGGGGCAGGTAGCGCTGGATGAGTATTCGCCATCGCTCTGTGAGCTGGTGTCGCTCGCCGTCGCCCCAGAGGCACAGGGCAAGGGACTCGGCCGGCACCTGATTGCGGCCGCGGTCGATCTCGCCAATCGCCGGGCGTATCCGCAGCTCTTCGCTGTGTCGCTCGCCGACACCCTCTTCCTCGGCGCCGGCTTCCTGCAGTCGTCAATCGATCAGTATCCGGAGAAAATCTGGCGGTACCGCGCCATTTCCCGTTCCGAACTCTCGATCGGCAAGAAATTTCTCTTCGTGCGCGATCTCCCGCCAAAACCCGCACGGAAACCGGCCAAGACGAGGTCACGTCGCCCGAGTGTGCGCGGACCGCGCAAATGACGTCTTGACACGCCCCCTCGGAGCTCGTAGCCTCTGAAGACAACCGTCCACGTGGTGATTTGCCGCCTGATTGCAGCCACGCTAAACAACTCGCTAAACTGGACGCGCCTGGCGGCTGCTGTTCGCTCAGGCGCGACGTGTATATGTCCGCATCACCGATACAGGAACCGAGCACGCAGTCGATTGGCCGCTTCGAGTTCGAAGATGGCGTCATCGTCGACGATGCGGCCTTCACGTTCGCACTGACGTCCCCCGCCTCGTCGAGCGACGGCCTCGTCATCGTCTGTCCCTCACTGACCGGCACGCCGGCCACGTTGCAGCAGTGGTGGAGTGATGTCGGCCCTGCTGCAGCGCAGCAGCACTATACCACCCTCTACCCGCACGCATTCTCGCCGTCGTCGGTCGGTTCGCGTGCACGGACGGCAGCGCCGAGTATCCGCGATCTGGCCCGGGGCATCGTGGCGCTGGTGCGCGCGCTCGCACTGCCACCGGCGACGCTGGTGACGGGAGGGTCACTGGGGGGAATGCTGGCACTCGAGGTCGGACTCGAAAGTGGCTCTCCGACGCACGCGTTGGTGATTGCCGCGCCCGCAGTCCAGACGGCGTGGAGCGCCGGTTGGAATCGCATTCAGCTGCAGGCCATTGAAATGGGCGGTGCGGTCGCCGGCCTTGCACTCGCGCGCGCGGTCGGCATGATGACGTATCGCAGTGAAGCCGAGTTCGAAACGCGATTCGGTCACGACGTGCGCGCCGATGACGGTCCATCGATGATCGGTTATCTGGACCATCACGGGCGCCGCCTGGTCGAACGCTTCGATGCGCTGGAGTACGAGCGACGGGTTCGCGCGATGGACACGCAGGATGTGGGTCGGGGCCGCGGCGGCTGGCGCGCCGCACTCCGCCCACACGCCGACCGACTGACTGCGGTGGGAATTCAGGGCGACACGCTCTACTCGGCCGACATCGTCGCGCAATGGGCTCGAGCCGTGGGCGCCGGATACGCCGCCATGGCGTCCATCCACGGCCACGATGCATTTCTGCTCGAACGTGATCAGATGCGCGCGGTGATCGAGGTAGCGTTCGCGCGCGCGGTCACCGCACAGACGGCCGCGTCACTCGGTGGGTGAGCGTGCCTGGTTTACCGTCGTGGCACCGGGAAGTGATGCGGCCAGCGTCGCCCATCCATTGCGGAACGGATGTTGTGCCACGGTGCCAGCGATGACGGGCGCCTTTCGATCACGATCGTAGCGCAGGAGCAGCCCCGAACGGTGCGCGCGCAACCAAGCGGGTGCACTCTGCGCCGAGATCATGTCGATGTGCACATCGCGCAGTCGGCCCTCGAAGTGATACTCGCCGTTATATCGGCCGATCATGGCAATGGGGTGACCGGCCGCCAGCGCCGACCGGATCGCGGTCGCCATCGGCGCCGTATCATAGGGGACTGTTCCAGCCCGCGCCGCGGCGAGCTGAATTGCGCACAACAGCACCGTCATTGCGGCTGACACCGCGTGTACCGCAGCATTCCGTGTGCTGCGACCGCGCTGCCAGACGAGCAGGAGCGCGGCGGCGGCAATCGGGAGCAGTGCCCACCACCAGTGGATGGCGTCGTGAGGCCACCAGAGCACGCGCGCGAACAGACGCGTGCTTGCGGCCGCAATGACCGCACCGCTGATCAGGCAGATTCCAAGCGCCACCAGCCAGGGACGGTGGAGCGGCGCGGCCTCACGCAGGCTCAGCCCTCGCGCCAGCAACAAGGCGAGGGCGGGAATCAGCGGCAGCAGATAGTGCACCTGCTTGCCGCTGACGAGTGAGAAGGTCGCGAGTCCGGCCATGGCCCAGACGACGCAGAGCCGAACCCCGGCATCACGTGGGCTGGTGCGAAGTGTGCCGAGGGCCCGCCACGACTCGGGCCAGACGAACCAGGGGAAGAGCACGGCTGGCAGCAGCGGCAGGTACCACCAGAACGGGCGTTGGTGCGCGAAGCTGTTGGCGACGCGACCCGTCGTCTGACCAAGAAAGATGGCGCGCTGATACTCGGCCCCACCCGCGATCCCCGCGGGAATCGCCCATGCCAGTGCACCCGCCGCCCCGAGCAACACCGCGCCAGGCAGCGCGGCATACCAGGTGATCCAGCGGCGACCGGCGCGTGGTGTGGCCCACCACGGCGCGGCCAGCGCAACCGGCAGTACGTGGATCAGGATCACCGGTCCCTTGGACAGGATACCGAGCGCGATGCCCGCCGCGAGATAGAGCACACCGCGACGCCGGTCGTGCTCGACGACGGACACGATCCCGATCAGCCCCAGCAAGGCGCTGCAGGCGAGCAGGGTATCGAACATGAAGAGCGTGCCGAACGAGGCCCAGAGCACCGCGCCGACAACGAGGACTGGCGCCCATCCGCGGGCCCGGGCGTCCTGCGGCCAGAGCAGCCGCGCCAGTGACGCCATGAGCGCCAGTGCGACCACTCCAGCCAGTGGTGCCACCAGCCGCGCCCAGACGGCGCTGACGCCGAACAGCTTCCAGCCGATGAGCACAAGCCAGAAGAGCAGCGGCGGCTTGTGGCTGTACGCCTCACCGTTCAGCTGCGGAACGAGCCAGTCGCCGCGTTGCATCATCTCGAGTGCAACCGCGGCGTATCGCGTCTCATCAATGGCCAGCAGTGGCCGAGTCAGCAGACCGACGAGCGTCACGGCCGCCATGAGCGCGGCAGCGACCGTCACGCCGCCACCGCGTGGAACCGACGACTCGTACACGGTCATCGCGTACTCAACGTTCGGTCGCGTCGGCTGCGGGGGGTTGTTCTGCCGCGTCGGAGCGCACCCCTGCGCCCGGCTTCGTGATCAGCATGAGGTTGCGAACGTAGACGACCAGTCCCATTGCCTGTCCAACGATGAACACCGTGTCACGCCGATGTATGGCGTACGCGAGCAGGATCACGCCACCGGCAAGACTGAAGTACCAGAAGGCGACCGGCGTGACACTCTGGCGGCGTCGTTCGCTGACGATCCATTGCAGGATGAAACGCGCCGAGAACAATGCCTGCCCCAGGAACCCGATCCCGAGCCAGAGACTCGATGTGTCCATCAGCACTCCCCGACACGGGCGGCCGCGAACGACTCCCTGCCTGCCGGAATACGCGACCGTCGGCTCAGCCACATGACACCGACCAGATCCACGATGCCCGTCCACAGCCGATTCATCAATCCATAGTGCGACCGCCCACGGGTCCGCGGTCGATGATTCACCGGGATTGATTGCACGTCGCCACCATCTCGCCGCACGAGCGCCGGCATGAATCGATGCATATGATCGAAGTACGGCAGGGCCAGAAACGCCGCGCGGGGAAACACCTTCAGTCCGCACCCGGTATCGGGCGTGCCATCGCCGAGCAGTCGCGCACGGAGCGCATTCGCGATCCGCGACTGCCATCGCGTATACCTGGAATCCTTGCGATTGGTGCGCCACCCGGCAATCAACAGGCGATCATCCCCACGCTCGGCCGATACCAGACAGGCCTGCATCAGGAGGGCTGGAATGTCGGCGGGATCGTTCTGTCCGTCGCCGTCGAGCGTGGCGATCCATCGGCCCCGCGCCGCAAGCACACCGCTCCGGATCGCGGTACTCTGCCCCACCGGATGCTCGTGACGGATCACGCGCAGCACCTGCACCTGCTGCTGCATCGCCGCCAGCGCCTCCGTCGTGCCATCGGTGCTGCCATCATCGACGTAGACGATCTCGAACGCCACCACGCCGGTCAGCGCCGCAACGATCTCGCCGACCAGTGGTGCCACGTTGTCGCGCTCGTCGAGCACGGGTACCACGACGGAGAGATCGAACGACGTGACCCGATCCGGCGCAGTGGAGCCGAGTCGGGATGAGTTGGCAGCGGTTCGGAATGGATTCAGCATCGGCGGAGAATGACGGCGGAGGTCATCTCCGCAGCGGAAGTGTAAGGGGCACGACACACGCAGGCGACCATCCGCACGGCCAGCCTGCCCGGGGGCGCCTGATCACGCACATGCCGTTGGTGCCCGCTGGCGACTCGTACACCCTCAACCACGCGATTGTGGCACCCGGCAGCCGGTGTCGACACGCCCCATCCAAGCACTACTTGCACCGCGAGACGCAGCGATGGACATTGGACCGAACCACCGCTTGTTTCATGGCCCTCGTTCACGGCCGATCGCGAAAGCACACCGAGCGTGCTGAACCACCGCCTCCGCCGACTGCCGGTCGAACGCCCCGTGCTCCGTTGAATTCATGATCCCAACGAAGGCCCTGCGTCAGGCCATCGCCGGCTTCGGGCTGCCGCGAGGACAGGCACGCGTGCTCAGCACCCGTTTCGGGAAAGTGTGCCTCGCTCATACCACGCGCGACGGTATTCGCACGCAGGTACGGTTGGTGCCAGCGGGCGATGAGGCACACGTCAGACTGGAGGCGGAGATGGCGTGGCTTACCCATCTCGCAACGCGGCATGATCTCCGCGTGCCGATCCCACGGCCGTGGCGCGGCGGTACATTCGTTTCGCCTCCCCTGGGCCTTGACGACGAGACCGCGTGGTTCGCGATTGCGTGCAGCTGGGTTCCCGGTCGCCATCTCACTCTCGGGTTGCGCGCCGATGAGATGCGCCGGGCTGGGGAACTGATAGGCCGCATGCACCTCGCCAATCGTGACGCACCATCTGGTATTGCGGCCGCACGCGCGGAATGGGGCATTCCACGGCTCTTTGCACTCGCCACCTCCCTGCGGGATCTGGTCGCTGGGGCCGCTGCACCGCCGGCTGGTGTGTCATCGACGATCGCGAACGCCCTGCGCGCATCTCATGCGCAGCTGGCAAACGCGTGGCGCACGCTGCCGTCCGGCGCCGACGATGTGGGCCTGATCCATACCGATTCGCACTGGCAGAATCTGCGCTGGAGCCGGAACGCGCTCGGGCTGGTGGATTTCGAGGACATGGCCACCGGGCGTTTCATGATCGACGTCGCCTGCCTGTGGAGCAAGATGGAAGCGCGACGCGACGGGCAACGACTGCTCGACGCAATCCTCGACGGGTACGATCGGGTGCGGCCGCTTGCCGGCCATGCGCTGCGTGATCTTCGGGTCATGCTCGCCTTCCGCCGGTTCGACTATGCGGGTTGGGTCCTCAGCTGGCCCCATCTCGCGCACGAACGCTGGGGGCCTGCATTTCTCGAAGGGACGCCTGAGTACATCGACCGCTGGCTGTCACGATGACGGGCACTCACGGCACGTAGCGCTCCGCGCTGTCCGGCGGCGCGTAGGGATGCCGTGGCTCGAAGTGCTTCCAGAGCAGGGCACTGACGGCGCGGTGCAGCACCCACCCTTCGTTGTCCGCCGTGTATCGCTCATCGAGCTGATTTCTGGTGATGATGCAGACCACATAGTCACCACCTGGTGCATTCACGAGCATCACTTCGGAGCGCGACCGGTCTACCGACCCCTGCTTGGCTGCAGCCTGCACCCAGGGAGGAATGCGGCTCAGGCTTTCGCCATTCCAGTAGATGCGCGTCAGCAGCCGATACATCGCCTCACTGGCCGCGGCATTGACCGCCTTCCCTTCCCTGATGCGCACCAGCAGCTCGGCCATCTCACGCGGCGTGGTCTGGCCCCACTGATGGCGGCGACGCGCCTCTTCGCGGCCCGGTGTGCGCGAGTTGACGCGGGTGCTGTCGAACCGGTTGTTCGCCAGCCACTCGTTGATCGCGGTGCCGCCGACCAGCCCCTGCAGCCACAGACTGGCGGCATTGTCACTGGTCGTGATCGACAGCAGCTGGATCATCGGCAGCGCCAGACGTGTCGAATCGCGGAGGTGGTTGAAGAGATCATCCTCACCACTGTAGCGCAGGCTGTCGCGCCACATCAGCGTATCCGTGTACTGCAATCGCCCGCGCGCCACCGCATCGTGAACGCCGATCATGATCGGGACCTTGATCATCGACGCGGTCGGGAATGTCTCGTCGGCTCTGATCGCGACACCACGGCCGGTACGCAAATGCCGGACGTAGATTCCCACGTCTCCGCGTACCCGACGAACCAATTCCTGAAGCGCCCGCTCGAGCGCGACGTCAGTCTTCACCACCGGCCACGCCCTCTGGACTGACTGCGCCTGCAGCGTGCCAGGGACCGATTGCGCCGCGCACGCCAGGCCGAGCAGGTACAGGCACCGGTAGACACGAGTCATTTGCATCATGGCACTCATCGCGGCGACCGCGGAACGACCAGCAGCGACAGCGTATCGATCGCTGCCAGCGACAGTGAATCGACCCGGAGCGGCGTCCGCGTGTCGCCGAAGTCCACCGGTACTTCGCCATCACCAAAACCAGAGACCAGGATCCGATCACCTGCGATCCGGCCGAGCGCGTGCAGTGCGCGAAACACCTGGCCACGGTTCGGATCGACGACGGAGACGTGCAGCCCTCCCTGTCCACCGTCACGCATGTGGACGAGGAGCGCGCGCCGGCCGCCCGACTCGAGCAGTTCGACCTTGACGATGGTGAAGTAGTCCGCCAGCACCCGTCGGCGCGATCCCGTGGCGACATCGATCACCGTCAGCGCCTGCCCCTCATTCTCGTAGCCACCGGCCCCGTCGAGCCCCGAGACCGCCACCAGACTCCCTCTCCCGAGCTTCCAGACTCGGTACGCGCTGTCGCTGACGATGAGGGTGTCGCCCGAGGCAAGGGTCACGACCGCCGGACCGATGCCGAACGTCGAGGTATCCCGGCGGACCGCGATGCGCACGACGACGGCACCGGGGCGTCCATCGAGCGAGTCGAGCTGGACCGGCAAGACGTTCACCGGCGCCGGACGCGCGACCGTTGCACTGTCCGGCGCCGCGGCTGACGGCTCCGCCTCGCGCGCCGGAGCGCAGCCCGCAGCCAAGAAAAGTGGCGCTGCCAGTAACAACGCGACGATGCACCGGGGCGTAGCTGGGATGGGGGCGAATGGCATGAGATTGGCGGAGTGGGAACGCACGTGACGGCAGTATTGACAGGAAGGCGGGACGAGCGTGCAGATTAGTGCACGAACCCAATGCGGAGGCAGGACCAGTGAAGGACAACCAGCTCCAGAAGCTGCTCAAGAAGACTCAGGCCAACGCGGCGGCGAAGGCGGCAAAGCCCAGGCCCTCCTTCGATGCCACGTTAGAAGCCACCAAGAAACCTGGCGGTGAAGATGGTCCCGGCGCGGACGCGGACGAAATCTTCAAGGAGATGAAGCGGCGGGAGTTCTGATCGGCTGACCGGGCCAAGGTCCCGGTCGCCGAATCGCGGCACAGACTTCGCGGCGTTGGCTTGATCCGCTCCTGAGAGTGGTCGATACCCAGTGGGACGATGCTGCCGCCCCAACACTCTCCGCGTCTCGATCGCAGCTCCGTACTCACGCTGAGTCGCGTGCGGCTGAGCTGTATTGCGCTCCTGCTACTGCTCGGCGCGCTGGCCCGCGTGGCGGCACTCGGTCTCTCTGCCTATGCGATGCTGCTGACGGCGCTCTGGCTGGCCGTTTCCCTGGTGCAGGATCGGCTCTATACGCACGCCATTCGGCAGGTCGCGCGCGAGCGCATCGTTTTCAGCTCGCTCTGCATCGATACCGTCATCGTGGCCGGCCTGGTCGGCTTCACTGGCGGCATCTGGTGGTCGGGGCCAGTCCTCTTCGCCGTCATTGCCGTGTCAGCCGCCTCGATGCTGTCGCCACCACGCGTCGTCGTGGTCGGAGCGCTCGGCGTCGTCTCGTTTGGTTGCGTCCTCGTGCTGCTGGTGCTGGGTGTGCTGCCGAGCAGCACGTTCCTTGGCGCGCCAGGCATGCGCGGAGCGTGGGCGCCGGCCGTCGCTGGGTTGCTGCTGGTCTCGATCGAGATGTTCGCGCTGGCCTGGGCGCAATACCACCTGACCTCGATGCTGCGGCAACGCGCAATTCGGTACCGGGCGCTGATGGATACGGCATCGGACCTGCTGATCGTTCTTGGGTCTGACGGGCAGATGACGCATGTCAATCAGGCAACGCTGGCCGTGGCGCGATGCGAGCGCGCCGAGATGCTGCGCGATGGACTGGGGCGCTTGCTGGTTGCGGAAGATGTGGCCTTCTTCCGCAGTCGGATCCCTCGTGCCCTGCTGGGCGAGCAGCAGAGGATGATGCTGCGGGCGCAGGCATTCCATGGCGTCCGGTGGCTGTCGTGTACACTGGCGCCGATGTCGCCCGGCCACCCCACCAGCGACCTGCTCGCCATTCTGCGTGATGTCACCGATGACCGATTGGCAACCGACACCGTACGGCACAGTGAGGCCAGACTGCGCGCCGTGTTCAATCAGGCCGCGATCGCAATCGCGATGCTCGATCTGGACGGCTGCTTCCTCGAGGTGAATCCGTCGGTGCAGCGGCTGCTGGGCTTTGACAGCGCCAGTCTGATCGGTCGTCCGTGGAATGCGTTCTCGCCGCCAGAAGACCTGCAGCAGACGGCGCTGATGATCGATGAGCTTCGCGCTCACGAGCGAGAGAGCGTGACGATCGAGCAGCGATTCGTGCGCACTGACGGTCGGGTCCTGTGGACGCTGATGACGCTGTCACGCGTCGACAATCCCACCGGGTCGGCAGGCCTGATTGCGATGTTGCAGGACATCAGCGAGCGACGCGCGCTGGAGGCGCAGCTGACCTGGCAGGCCTTCCACGATCCGCTCACCAACCTGGCCAACCGGGCACTGTTCCGCGATCGTGTCGAGCGCGCGCTCAGTCAACGCGGCACGATCGCGGGCAGCGTCGCCGTGCTCTTCCTCGACCTCGACAACTTCAAGACGGTCAACGACTCGATGGGCCATGCGGCCGGCGATCATCTGCTGTTCGAAGTGGGGCGACGCCTGCTGAACGCCACACGCGGGTGCGATACGGTAGCTCGCCTCGGCGGCGACGAATTCGCCATTCTGATCGACAACGTCCGCGCGGCGGAGGATTGCATTCGGGTGGCGGAGCGCGTGCTGCACTCGATGCAGCAGTCGGTACCGCTGGATGGTGGCGACGTGTCGGTCAGTGCCAGCATCGGCATCGCGCGAGACGCTGGAACGGAAACGGCCGATGACATTCTGCGCAATGCAGACGTCGCGATGTACAACGCGAAGCAGCGCGGCCGGGGACGCTTCTCATTCTACGAACCGGGGATGCACGACAAGGCCGTCGAACGGCTACGGCTGATGACCGAACTCCAGTCGGCAATCGAGAACAACGAGATCACGCTCGCCTACCAGCCGATCGTGACACTGGCTGACTCTCGCCCCTGCGGTTTCGAGGCGCTGGCGCGATGGATGCACCCGGAGTTTGGAGCGGTACCGCCGAGCACATTCATCCCGCTGGCCGAAGAGAGTGGGATGATCGTGCCGCTCGGCGCGACACTTCTCCGGCAGGCCTGTGAGCAGGCCGTACTGTGGAACACGATGCCTGGGCTGCAGAGTCCGATCGGACTGAACGTGAACCTGTCCGGGCGCCAGCTGGAGGACGCCTCCATCGTCGATGCGGTGCGCGACGCACTGGTGACCACTGGGCTGGATTCCGAGCGCCTGACGCTCGAGATCACCGAGACGGCGCTCGTCTCGAACTCCGACGGTATGCGCGAGCGATTGTATCAGCTGAAGGAACTGGGCGTGACGCTGGCCATCGATGACTTCGGCACCGGATACAGTTCGCTGAGCTACATCCAGCAGTTTCCGGTGGATGTGCTGAAGATCGACCAAAGCTTCGTGGAGGGGCTCGGGCGAGCGAACGGAACGGACGCCGCCCTCGCACGAACGATCATCGCGCTCGGCTCGTCGCTGCAGCTCCGCACGATCGCGGAAGGGATCGAGGTGGACGCACAACGTGCGATTCTGCGAGAGCTCGGCTGCGAATACGGCCAGGGGTATCTCTACGCGAGACCGTTGGCAGTAGCGGACGTCCGACTCTGGCTCGCCGACGCACTCGGCCTCGAGCGTCCACGTGATACTCCACCGGACCATCTCCTCAGACCCGTCGCTCGCTCCGCGAGGGACACGCAGAGCGCGACACGCATCAACGCCGAGCGAGTTTCGTCGGTGGCGAACTGAGCTTTCGTACCATTTCAGCCGCTCTGCTCGACGGCGCGAGACGTGAACGGCCGCCTTTGGCCTTGGTAGCCAACTGCGCCAACGATTGCCGATCGAGCGCCTGGAAGAGCTTTGCTCGCACCACCAGCCATCGATCGTGCAGAGGACATGCGACCTGATCTGTACACTTGAGCAAGCCAAGGATACACCCTTCGCGCGGCGTGCCATCAGCGGCGGCGACGATCTCGCCGACGGATGCCTGAAGCGCGCGCTGGTGAATGCGGTAGCCGCCACCTCGTCCCTTGGCGCTGTCGAGATACCCGAGCTGGGTGAATCGCTTCAGCACCTTGGCGAGATAGGGGCCTGGGAGATTCAGGTGTGCCGCCAGATCCCGATTCAGATGGAAGTCCTCGGGCGTGACCGCGAGATGAATCAGAGCTTGAAGCGCATACTCCTGCGTCTTGCTGAATAGCACTGAGTTGAGTCAGAAGGGTTGCAGGGAATGCACGTGCTGTACACGGCCGACGTTCGACACGGCTCGGGCGTCGATTCGCGATGCGCCGCCAGAGACTGCACCAGCCGCTGTGACCTCGCCGAGAAAGACTCGCATCTGGTGACTAATGAATGGACCGGGAATGGCGGTTCCACAAGGAGTGAGCCCTAAACGTTTGTCACACTTCAAGAAACTCTCGGATGTGGCGACGTCCGGCCGGTCCGAATCGCAATCGTGTGTGCCTGACCGATCGCGCGTCTGATTGTGTGTCAGGCAGGCAGCGACGCCCGGCACCCGGATACTTCCGGGTGCCGGGCGTTGACAGGCCGACGTACCGGCCAGTGACACCATTGGGATCGCCAGGCGGGAGGATCCGCCTTGGGACGACACACCGTTGGTTGATCGTTAGAACTGGTAGCGGAGCCCAGCCTGCACCTGACGAGGATCGCCGAGCCCGCTGCGGACGGTGCCGTCGAAGTTGAAGAGCAGTCCGTTGAACGCCGGGTCCTTGAAGTTGTTGCGCCCGAGCACATTGAAGACCTCGAAAATCGCTTCGATGCTCTGACCGCTGCGCACCGCAAACGGGCGTGCGAGCCGCAGGTCCCAGCTGGCGAAGGCATTGTCGCGACGCAGGGTGTTGCGGTCGAGGATCGAGCCATTCGGACAGACCCGGTCGCCGGAGCCGCCGCGGGCACCAGTACCAACGTTGCCTGCGCCACATTTCTCTGATACCGGTTGCGCAGACGTGTAGGTGAAGCGGTTGTTGAGCAGGAACTTGCCCGGCAGCTTGTTGAGCAGGAAGGCATTCAGGCGATGCCGCTGATCGCGGTCGCTGTAGCCCCACTCACGATCCAGCCGGTTGGCGCGGGCATAGCGGAACGTGAACGGATCGCGCTCGTTGTCATCATCGGACTTGTCGACGGCGAGCGTGTAATTGAACTCGAAGTTGTAGTCGGATGCATTCCGGCGCGCGATGCCGATCGTCACACCGTTGTACTCGCTGCGCGCGGTGCTTTCCACGGTGGTCAGTGTACCGATGCCGTTGCCGCCGCCGAGTGCCGTGGTGAACGGGCCATCAGTGCCATTCCCGAAGATTGCATCGTTGCGGTTGACGAACCGCGTCAGGCGATCTGCCTTGGCATAGACATAGTTGAGCGACGCCGAAATGCCCGGCATGATCTCGCGTTCGTAGGCCGCCGTGACACTCGTCGTGCGCGGATTCCGGAAGTTCTCGTCGATGATGAAGATATCGGGGCGGAACGGCGTGCCGGTCGGCGCCGGAAGCAGCTGGTCAGAGGCGGGTGGTGCGCCGAGGATGCCCGTCAGCGAACTGTTGCGGAAGATCGTCTGGCCGACCGATCCGTTGTTGTTCCGCACGCTGGCAAGATTGAGCGCGGCGACACGCGCGAAGTACTGGCCGGCGCTGAACCG
>Ga0163144_10014903_pt1 | contig 16090 bp, 13 predicted proteins | sample OliLak19BULKMAT1_FD_123175 | JGI IMG/M metagenome (GOLD analysis project Ga0163144, IMG submission 123175) | Freshwater microbial mat bacterial communities from Lake Vanda, McMurdo Dry Valleys, Antarctica - Oligotrophic Lake LV.19.BULKMAT1 | ecosystem: Environmental > Aquatic > Freshwater >... | reverse complement strand
GGTCGTGGTTCGATGTCCTCGACGTCGACGATTTCGTCAGCTTCGGCGGAAAAGCCTGAGCATTCACCAACCGACCACCGCCCGCAGGAAAAGCCTGCGGGCTTTTTGTTTGCCCTGAACGACCGTGCTACTCGACGTCGGCGCGGCGCAGGTAATCCCACGAATAGATGCCCGTGTTGTGGCCATCGCCCCAGAACAGCTGGATGGCGTAACCTCCGACGGGTGTGAAACGCCGCAGTTGAAACGAAGCGGCGCCCAGCTGCCGGGTAGGACCCTTGTAGAGGTTTCCCATCACATCCTTTTCACCCGCGCACCCAGCGCACGGACAATTCCGGCGCAGCGTCTCCAGCTTGAGGAAGGACTCCCCGCCATCATCCCAACGGATGGCGAGTTCGTGACCGATGGCCTGGATGTCGGCGGGTTGCATCGCGGGCAACCTAGAGAACCTCCGGCGTGTGTCCAATGGGGAGATATAGGTATATCTAACTTTATTATTTGACACAAACACTCCATTCAATACGTTCCGGTGCATGAAACGAATGCTGGGTTGTGTGTTGATGTGCGTGGTGTGCGTTCTCCCGTTGGTGGCCGCGGACAAACTGGCTGTGACCGCGACGACCACGATGGTTGGAGATCTCGCGAGAAGCCTCGGAGGGGAGCGGGTGGAGGTGACCACGTTGATGGGGCCCGGAGTCGATCCGCATCTCTACAAGGCCACGGCGGGAGACGGCCCCAAACTTCGGAATGCGAAACTCATCCTCTACAGCGGCCTGCACCTTGAAGGGAAGATGCAGGATGTCTTTGACGGCTTGGCCAAGGGGAGCGGTCGCCGTGTCGTCGCCGTAGCGTCCGGCATTCCCAAGGAGCGCCTTCTCAAACCCGACGGAGCAGGGGAGCATCCCGACCCTCATATCTGGTTCGACGTCGAACTCTGGTCGCACTGCGCCAAGGCCGCCGCCGGCGCTCTGACCGACGCTGATCCGGCGGGCAAGGCCTTCTACGAACAACGGCTCGTCGACTACCAGAAGCGCCTCGCCGATCTCCACGCTTGGGCCAAGCAGCGGGCGTCGGAACTTCCCGAAGCCCGCCGCGTCCTGATCACGAGCCACGATGCTTTCAGTTATTTCGGCCGGGCATACGGTTTCCAGGTTGTCGGTCTCCAGGGCATCTCCACGGTGAGCGAAGCGGGCGGCGCGGATATGGTGAAGATGGTCGACTTCATCAAGCAACGCGGCGTGAAGGCGATCTTCGTCGAGAGCAGCGTTTCCCATCAGGCCTTGGAACGCATCAGCAAGGATTCCGGCGCGCGCATCGGCGGCGAACTCTTCTCCGATGCGATGGGCACACCCGGCCAAATGGAGAACGGCTACGACCTCGGCACCTACGAGGGCATGATCAAGCACAACCTCAACACCGTCGTCGAAGCGCTGAAGTGAGCTTCGGCTCAACGCCATGAACAACACCGTCCCGCTTCCCACGCCGCACACGCCGCGGCCCGCGCCCACGGACGCCATCCCGCTGGAAGTGCACGATCTCACCGTGGCGTATCAGAAGAAGCCCGTGCTCTGGGGTATCGACCTCGTCGTTCCCGCCGGGAAACTCATCGGCATCATCGGGCCGAACGGCGCCGGCAAGTCCACTCTCATCAAGGCCATTCTCGGCCAGGTGCCCGTCAGCGCCGGGTGGGTGAAGGTCTTCGGCGAGCCGTTGAAGAAGAATCTCCGGCGGATCGGTTATGTGCCGCAGCGCGAGTCGGTCGATTGGGATTTTCCCGTCAACGTCCTCGATGTCGTGCTCATGGGCCGATACGGCAGGCTTGGACTGTTCCAGCGGCCGCGCCGGGATGATGTCGACGTCGCCCGTGCCTGCCTCGACCAGGTGAAGATGCTGCCCTTCGCCAATCGCCAGATTTCCAACCTGAGCGGTGGCCAGCAGCAGCGCGTCTTCCTCGCCCGCGCGCTGGCCCAGGAGGCCGACCTCTATTTCATGGACGAACCCTTTGCCGGAGTGGATGCGGCGACCGAGTCGGCCATCATCGCGCTGCTCCAAGAACTCAAGTCGCGCGGCAAGACGCTGATGGTCGTGCATCACGACCTCAGCACGGCCAAGGAATACTTCGACATGTTGCTGCTCCTGAACATGCGTGTCGTTTCCTTCGGACCCACCGGACAGGTCTTCAACAATGAGCTTCTCCAGAAAACTTACGGGGGACGCCTCACGATCCTGACCGACGTGGCCGAAGCCGTGAAACAACAGTCCTGAAATCGATGTCTCCCAGCTTTCAGGAAACCGTCAGTTCCCTCCTCGCTCGCCGCCTGGGCGGCGACGCGGAGAATCGCGCGACGAGCGTGTTTGCCTTCGATCAGGCCGGGTTTGTTCGCGGAACATTCTTCCTCGTGCTGTTGCTGGTCATGGCGTGCGTTCCGACTTCAGCCCAGGCGGCACGCGTCGGGGATGTGGTGGAGACGGGCGTCGTGCAGCAGGCGATCCGGTTCTTTACCCTTCGCGATCCGTCGGTCCGATATGCGCTGTTGGGTGCCGTCTTGATCGGAGTCAGCACCGGATTGCTGGGCAGCTTCATCGTCGTGCGCCGGATGGCCATGGCGGGGGATGCCTTGTCGCACGCCGTTCTTCCGGGCGTGGCCTTGGGATTCCTCTGGAACATGTCCAAGGACCCGCTGGCAATCTTCGTCGGGGCGACGTTGGCCGGCCTGCTTGGAACGGCCTTTGTCAGCTGGATCACGTCGACCACCCGCATCAAGGAAGACGCGGCGCTCGGCATGGTCCTCGCCGGCTTCTTCTCCATCGGCCTGTGCCTGATGAGCATGATCCAAGGACTGCCGACCGGGAACAAAAGCGGGATCAACAGCTTCATCTTCGGTCAGGCTGCCGCGATTGGTCCTACGGATCTGAAGTTGATGGCGATCGTCACCGTGGGTGCGGTGCTCGGCGTGGCTTTGTTCTACCGGCAGTTGCTGGTCACGAGTTTCGATCCCGGTTTCGCCCGCGCCAGCGGGTTGCCGGTGCGCTGGGTTCATCACGGACTGATGCTGTTCCTCGCCTTTGCCGTGGTCATCGCCTTGCAGGCTGTCGGCGTGGTCCTTGTTTCGGCCCTGCTCATCATTCCCGCGGCCACGGCCTACCTCCTGACGGATCGGATGCACCGCATGCTCGCGATCGCAGTGGCTGCCGGAGTCGCCGCCGGGGTGGCCGGGTCGTTCGTGTCGTTCCTGGCGCCGGCATTGCCCACGGGCCCTTTCATCGTGCTCGCGTCGGCGAGCCTGTTCGGCGTCGCGTTTCTGTTCAGCCCGCGCCAGGGCCTGCTGCTGAGGTGGTGGCATCAACGTTCGCGCAACGCCCGCGTCGCCTGTGAGAACACGCTGAAGGCCATCTACCACCTGTCCGAAGCGCATGGCTTCAAAGGCGAAGGCGCCTTGGTCCGCGAATTGGCCGAACGCCGGCGCTCCACACTGGAGGAGGAGCTCGTCCGCATCCGCAGTCTCGTCGCGGCAGGCTGGGCCACGCTTTCCGACGACCGCGCAGTCGTCTACCCGACGCCCGGCGGCTGGCAGCGGGCCTCGGAGATCGTTCGTAACCACCGATTGTGGGAGCTCTACCTGACCCATGCCGCGCAGATATCCCCGGACCATGTCCACGAGGACGCCGAGAAGATCGAGCATGTCCTCGGCGAAGAACTGGTGCGCGAACTGGAACGGCGGCTGCAATTCGCGACGGTTGATCCGCACGGCAAGGCCATCCCCGCCATCGGAGAGATTCGGGGAACTGCGCCGTCGCGTGGCGACACCACGATCGGATTCCGGAGGTCCGGGCCATGAACGAACTGGTTCCTGCTTTCGATTTCCAGCGCGTCTTCGTTACGCCTTGGGCGAGCGACTTCCAGGGAAACATCTGGGTCGTGCTAATGGGCTTCTTCGCCATCACGGCCTGCGGGCTGGTCGGTCAATACCTCGTGCTGCGCCGGATGGCGCTGGTCGGTGACGCCATCAGCCACAGCGTGCTTCCCGGCATCGTCATCGCGTTCCTGCTGCTCAAGTCGCGCAGTTCCGGAGCCATGTTCGTCGGCGCGCTGTTCGCCGCCGTGCTGACGACGGTGCTGATCGAGTTCATCCAGAAGAAGAGCAGGGTGAAACAGGACGCGGCCATCGGCATCGTCTTTACCAGCCTCTTCGCCCTGGGCGTCATCATGGTCAGCCTGTTCACCTCGCAGATCGACCTCGATCTCGACTGCGTGCTGCATGGGGAGATCGTCAATGTGCCGCTGGAGTTTCCGTTCGTGCAGATTGCCGGCTTCAAGCTCGGGCCTGCTTCGGTGGTCCGCATGGCCGTTGTTTCGGTGATCACGGCGGTTCTGCTGATGGTTTTCTACCGGCAGCTTCTGGTCAGCTCCTTCGATCCCGGCTTGGCCGGATCGCTCGGGGTGAACGCCTCGGTCGTCCACTACGCCTTGATGGGCTGGCTGTCGGTCGTCGTTGTGAGTTGCTTCGATTCCGTCGGAGCGATCCTTGTCGTGGCCATGCTCATCCTGCCCGCCACGACGGCCAGCATGGTCACGGATCGATTGCCCTGGGCCCTGGCGAGCGTGCCGTTGCAGGCGTTGCTGAGCGCGCTCGGCGGGTTCCATCTCGCCACATGGCTGAACTGTGCCATCGCCCCGGCGATGGTCGTCGCGTCGTGCGGTTTGTTCGCCTTGGCGTGGGTCTTCGGGCCGGTCGATGGCCAGTTGGCGAAGCGCCGCCGTCGCCGGGCTAATTCGCTCCCGGAAACTGTCCTCGATCCGGTTTCCGGCAAAACCTGATCCGCAAGCCCGCAGTCTTTCTTCTTTCGTCCACCGTTCTATCGCTTGTTCCCGGGAGCCTGCTCGTTCAGCGTTTCCAGATGCGTTCGCTGTCCCTCCACGAGTTCCATGCGGAACTGAGTCCGTCGTGCCGTTTCATGGCCTTGGCGGATGCCGAGGTCGTGGGCGACTACGGTGATTGGCTCGCGGAGCATCGCGCGTTCACCGGGACGGCGGGCGTCATCGACTTGGGCGCGCGCGGACGCGTCTGCCTGCTGGGCGCTGATCGGGTGCGGTTTCTCCACGGCCAGGTCACGAACGACGTCAACAAGCTCGTAGTCGGCCAGGGCTGCTACGCGGCGATCATCTCGGGCAAGGGGCGCATGCAGGCCGACCTGAATATCTTCCGGCTGCAGGACGAGATCCTCCTCGATTTCGAACCGGGCCTGACCACGACGATCATCGAGCGGTTGGAGAAATACATCATCGCCGACGACGTGCAGGCGGTGGATGTCGAGCCGCACTACGGCTTGCTCAGCGTGCAGGGTCCGAAAGCCGCCGAGGTCGTCGCGCGGTTGGAACTGGGAAAGCCCGTTCCCGGCAACGCGCTGCATTTCATCAAAGTCGCCGACGCAACGCTCGGGGACATCTACGTCGTCAATCATCCGCGGCTTGGCTCCGCCGGGTTCGATCTGTTCGTGCCCGTGGCCGCGTTGGGCGCCGTGGCCGACAAGTTGGTCCTGTCCGCCAGGCAGTCGGGCGGATGCGCCTGTGGGTGGACCGCGTTCGACGCGGCGCGCATCGAGGCCGGCGTGCCGCGGTTCGGCGTGGACATGGACGAGACCAATCTTCCTCCCGAGGCCGGCTTGGAAGGAAAGGCCGTCAGCTACAACAAGGGCTGCTACATCGGCCAGGAAGTCATCGCGCGCATCCGCACCTACGGCCAGGTAGCCAAGGCCCTGCGCGGACTGAAATTTGCGGGCGGCTTGCCGGCCCGCGGCGACAAACTCGTGAAGGAAGGCAAAGAAGTCGGCTACATCACCAGCGCGCTCCAGTCGCCGAAGTTGAACGAACCCATCGCGCTCGCCTACGTCCGTAAAGAATGCAACCAGCCCGGAAGCGCGTTGACCGTGCGTGCTGCGGCTGGAGAAATCCCCGCCGTCGTCGTGGCATTGCCGTTCGCCTGACGCATCGAACTTTTCCAAAACCTATGGCCTATCAACCCATCAAGAGCCTCACCGTCGACCAGCTTCCCGTGCGCATCTACGCCAACCAGCCGGAGATGGCGGCCAGCGTCGCCGCCGAAGCCCACGGCATCTTCCGCGAGGCGCTCGCCCGGCAGGGCTCGGCCGCCGCGATTCTGGCGACAGGCAATTCCCAGATCCGTTTCCTCGACGAATTGATCAAGCTCGGCGGCATCGACTGGAGCAAGGTCACCCTGTTCCACATGGACGAATACCTCGGCATCAGCCGGGACCACAAAGCCAGCTTCCGCTTCTACATGCGCGAGAAGGTCCTCAGCCGCATCACGCCCAAAGTCTTCAACTTCATCGAGGGCGACGTCGATGAACCGCTCGACGAAATCGCGCGCTACACCGCGCTGCTCAAGGCCCAGCCCATCGACCTCTGCTGCCTTGGAGTCGGTGAGAACGGCCACATCGCCTTCAACGATCCGCCGGTGGCCGACTTCAACGACCCGCATCTCATCAAGATCGTGAAGCTCGACGACGCCTGCAAGATGCAGCAGGTCAAGGAAGGCCATTTCCCCAGCCTCGAAGCCGTCAATCCCTACGCCTTCACCCTTACCGTCCCCGCGCTCTGCACCGCCAAGCGGATGCTCTGCGTCGCGCCCGAGAAGCGGAAAGCCGAGCCGGTGAAGAACCTGCTGAAGGGACCGATCTCCGAAAGTTGCCCTGCGTCCTACCTACGCACGCAGCCGCACTGCACCCTCTTCCTCGACGCGGATTCGGCGATCTACTTGTAGTCGGATTCTTGCGCTGCAGGGCAACGCGGCCCTTCCTCCCACAACGGTGGGGCCGATCTGCCGCTCGGCCGTGACTGTCCGTTCGGCGCGTCGAGCGCCGAACGATCCGCCTTACTTCGGGCGCATCTGGGGGAAGAGGATGACGTCGCGGATGCTTTCCTGGCCGAAGGAGCCGTGAAGCACGACCGGTTGGTTTCGCGCCTATCGGTTCCCCCCGGAATCAGGGCACGATCTCCTGGATTCGAAAGAACTGGGCCGGCCTGCTGTTGGCGGCGTTGGTATACGTAGTGGTGGTTCCAGCGGACGGTATCGGGCCGCCGAGGGGACCAAATGGTTGCGATAGATTGGTGGTCGTTATCACCTGGTAGATCGCGTTGGCCTTGCTCGGCCAGTTGATGATCAGGCTGCCGCTTGTGAAGGCCGCGCTGCCAATCATGAATGGTGGTGGAATCGTCGGCTGCCAGATGCTGAAGAACGAAGCGGGCTTCAGTCCGGCCCGGCCGAAATCTCCTGCGACATAAAGCTCGCCCCCGTTTCCCACCCCAAGGGCCAGGACCTGGCGGGCTATGTTCGGGGTCGTGTCGCTCACCCCTGTTCCCAATGGCGTCCATGCGGAGCCGTCCCACTTGGCGATGCCTTTGGCGGGATTGCCGCCTGCGGTGATGAAAGAGCCGCCCGCATAGACTTCGCCGCCTCTCACCACGAGAGCCGACACGTTGCCGCCAACCCCTGGGCCGAGGGCGGCCCAACTACTGCCGTTCCATTTCGCGATGTTGGTTGCGGCAACCCCGCCCGCGATCACGAAGGTTCCGCCGACGTAGACATCGGTGCCGTCGACCGCGATGGCGTCGATCGCCGAGCTCCCGATGCCTGTGCCCAGGGCGAACCACCTTGTTCCGTTCCAGCGGGCAATGCGGGCCGCATTCGTCCCGCTGATCGTCGTGAAGGCGCCGGCCACGTAGAGGTCGTTCCCGGATACGGCCATCGCATTGACCAGTCCATTTGCCCCGGAGCCCATCGGGAACCAGTTCGTCCCATCCCAGCGGGCGATGCGGGCTGCGCTGGCCCCTCCGGCCGTGGAAAAGCCCCCGCCGGCAAAAACGTCGCTGCCATAGACCGCGATCGCATTGACGCCGACGTTCACTCCGCTGCCCAGCGCCGACCAATTCGTGCCGTCCCACTTGGCGATCCGGTTCACCGTCACGCCGCCCGCCGTGTTAAAACTTCCGCCCGCATACAGATTCGTTTCGGTGGCGGCCAAGGCCGACACGCCTCCGCCGACACCCGTGCCAAGCGGCAGCCAGTCCGCGCCGTCCCATCGGGCAATGCGGTTGATCGCCACGCCGCCGGCCCGCGAGAAGCTTCCACCCACGTAGACGTTGGTTCCCTTCACCGTGATTGCGGCCAGGCTGACGTCGAAGCCGCGTCCGAAAGCGGTCCAGGTCGCCCCGTCCCACTTGGCGATGCTGTTGACCAGCACGTCCCCGGCCCGCGAGAAGGTTCCGCCCGTGTAAAGGGTGTTTCCGTCCAGAGCCAGCGCGTAGTTCGCGCCGTTCACCCCGCCGCCCACGCCGGACCAGTTGATGCCATCCCACCGGGCGATGTTCGTCGCGACCACGCCCCCCGTCGGCGTGAGCGCGCCGACCGAGGTGAACGTGCCGGAGACATACAGGTTGGTCCCGTTGACCGCGATGGCCCGGACAGTTCCCGACGAACCGACTCCTCCCGGCTGGGACCAAGAGGTGCCGTTCCATTTCGCGAAGCCGTAGTTCGCGAGGCCGCCTGCAGCCGTGAAGAACCCGCCCACATACAAGTCGGTGCCGTTCACCGTCAGGGCGAAGACCTGCCCCGCCTGGCTGCCGCCGCTTTGGGTGATTCCCGTGCCCAGCGCCGACCAACTGGTGCCGTTCCATCGGGCGATGCTGTTCGCGCTGACGCCTCCGATGCTGGTGAACGAACCGGCCGCATAGACGTCGTTGCCCAACACGGCGATGGCGTTGATTCCTCCGGAAAGGCCGGTCACGCCCAGGGGCGACCAGTTCGTGCCGTCCCATCTGGCGATCGATCCGGCGCCCACGCCGCCCGCCTTCGTGAAGGCGCCGCCGACGTAGAGATCACTGCCTTTGCGGGCCATCGCATTGACGGCAACCAAACCGGCGAAGAGTTCGTTCGTCACTCCGAGACCGACGTTCGTCCAGTTGGTCCCGTCCCATTTGGCCAGGGCGTTCGCGTAGGCATCCCCCGCCGTGACGAACACGCCGCCCCCATAGACGAAGCCTCCGTGCTCCGTGACGACGTTGACGACACCCGTGAGGCTCGTGCCCATCGGCGACCAGCCGCGTCCGTTCCACCGCGCGATGGAGTCCGCCCGGCCGCCACCCGCTGCGGCCCCGGCATTGCCCGCCACCAGCAGATTGGTTCCGCTCACCAGGATGCTTTTGACATCGCCCGCGCTTGGAGCACCGAACCGGTCATCCCAGTTGTCGTCGCTCGTTTGGGCCAGCAGGGGAAGGCAGGTCGCAGTCAGGAGAAGAAGCCGGGCCGCCATGTGGCGGAACCCTGCTGCGGTCTCGAACACAAATTGAAACAGGGGCATGGCATTCATCTTGAATCATGGTTGACCGTGTGGAGCCCTTTTGGACCAAAGGAAGCGTTTCCCGGACGTTCCTTCCCCGTCACTAGAAATTATCCGTCGCCACACAAGAGCAAGGACCGCGCTGCGCTGGTCCTTGCGGGAAAATGGCGCGGCGCGGCAACGCCGCTCTACCCACCATGGTGGGGCCGAGCTGCAGCTCGGCGCTGACTGCCCGTTCGCCGCTCTGCGGCTGCTACTGACCTGAGGAACCTCGTTTTCGTTTGGAATCTAACCATTCCTCGAAATTCCACATCACGGGCTGCGCTCCGGTTGGAACGAAGTGCAGATCAGGATCACTCGACTGGATCATGAACAAAATGCGCTTTCCCTCCATCAGCCAACGGCGCTCGGAGGCCGCGAAGATGTCCAGCACGTGCTGGGCGAATCTCCGGTCTGTCGCCACCAGCCGATCAAAACGAATCAATCCAAGCGCCAAGCGACCCGAAGCCGGAAACTCGATCTCGGACAGACAGTCGCTGAACGCGTCGAGATTCCGCCCGAAGTAAGCTGGGAATTCTAACTGCGAAGCGACCAAGTCATAAAACTCGTCCAGCCCGCCATCCTCCGGCGCATAGACATCGATGAACTTCCAGCCATCGGAGAACAGTTGATTGGAATGGGCCTCCATCAAGAACGGATTGTGGTAGAGAACCACACATCCGTTCTGCAACAGCCGACTCGCCAGAGATGAAAGCTCCTCGGACATGGGCTCACTTCGGGCGCATCTGGGGGAAGAGGATGACGTCGCGGATGCTTTCCTGGCCGAGGAGCATCATGCAGAGGCGGTCGATGCCGATGCCGATGCCGCCAGCGGGGGGCATGCCGTGTTCGAGCGCCACGAGGAAGTCCTCGTCGAGCTTCTGCTGTTCTCCGCCGGCCTGGTGTTCGAGGGCCTGGCGCTGGGCCACGGGGTCGTTCTGCTCGGTGTAGCCGGGGGCGATTTCCTGGCCGTTGATGCAGCACTCGAAGACTTCGACGGTGGTCGGGTCGTCGGCTGAGAGCTTGGCGAGGGGGACGAGTTCCTTCGGCAGATGGGTGACGAAGGTGGGGTTGATGAGCGTGGGCTCGATCAGCTTCTCGAAGACGGCGCCGGTGACCTCGAAGTCCTCGTAGCCGGCGGCGATGTCGCCTCCGAGCTTGAGGTCTTCCGCAGCGCGGCGGCGGCGTTCTTCCGAGCTGACTTCGAACCAATCCGGGCCGGCGACTGAGCGGACGAGATCCTTATATTTCGCGCGGCGCCAAGGTGGTGAGAGATCAATTTCTTTCCGTGTAGTCCATTCTGAAAGCTCCGCGAGCTTGTCCAAATTCTTCAGATTGGTTTCAAGGCCCACCCCCAGTTGAAAGTTCGGTGAGGCTTTCGCAGATTCAGAAAGCTTCTGGACTATGGCCTGTGCGGCAGCCGCGGTCTCCTCGGTGGGCTTTTGTGAAGACGAAGCAGAAAGCTTGGAGAGCTCTTCGAGGGCCGCCTGCGAAATGGCAGCAATATCGGGAGGGCAGTTTCCGAAGATGATTTTCGTTGTTTGCTCAATCCCTCGTAAGCGTGTTTCGAGCGAGTCCCGCCTTGGATGGTAGATCGCCAGGGTCCCCAGCACCTTCTGCGCGACGCCGCAGATGAGGGACTGGACCGTCTCCATCATCGTCTCGTAGTCGCCGAAGGCTTCGTAGGCTTCGAGCATGGTGAACTCGGGGTTGTGCCGGCGGGAGAGGCCTTCGTTGCGGAAGTTCTTCCCGATCTCGAAGAGTTTGTTGATGCCGCCGACGAGCAGCCTCTTGTGATACAGCTCGAGCGCAATGCGGAGATAGAATTCGCAGCCGAGCGCGTTGTGGAAGGTCTTGAATGGGGCCGCCGCCGCGCCTCCGGGAATGGGTTGCATGGCGGGCGTCTCGACCTCCACGTAGCCGCGCCCGTGGAAGAAGGAGCGGATCTCGTGGACGATGGCGGAGCGCTTGAGGAAGACGTTCTTCACGTCGTCGTTGGCGATGAGGTCGAGGTAGCGCTGGCGGTAGCGGATCTCGGTGTCGGCGAGCCCTTCCCACTTGGCCGGGGGCGGACGGAGGGCCTTGGCGAGGATGGTGAAGCTCTCGACCTTGACGCTGATCTCGCCGGCGCGGGTCTTGAAGAGGGTGCCCTTGACGCCGATGAAGTCGGCGAGGTCGAGGTGCTTGAAGATCTCGAAGCCTTCGTCGCCGAGGGTCTGCTTCTGGGCGTAGATCTGGATGCGGCCGGAGACGTCCTTCAGGTCGAGGAACTGGCTCTTGCCCATGTCGCGGTGGGAGCTGATGCGGCCGGCGATGGCGACGGGCTGGCCTTCGGCGAACTCGCCTTTCTCGAATTTCTCCCGCGCTTCGCCGCAGTCGATGTCGGTCTTGAACTTGTTCTTGAAAGGATCGATGCCCTTGGCCTGGAGGGAGGCCAGCTTGCTGCGGCGTTGTTCGATGAGCGCGTTCGTATCGTCCATAAAGAGACGCGGACTTAAGCACAGGCCGAGGAAGCGTGTCGAGTGGTGTGGGGACAGCAGGGGAGAATGCAAAATGAGAAATGAAAAATTCGGGAGCGACCGGCGTTCCGGACTTTCTGGTAGGGCGGTCGCTGCTGCGCCGTCCCGTAATTTGTCCGATGCCTGCGACAGCGGACGGAGGATCACGGCTGCGGGGCACCGCAGCCCCACCGGATGGGATGGTGGGGTCGGCCGCGCTGCGGCCGACCGCCGAGTCGCAGCGCGACTCGGCCCACTTGCTTGCCACCGTGGCAACGGTTCAGCTTTGGGCGGAGTCGGGCGGGAGATCGACTGGGAGTTCGTCGAAGCCCTCGAAGTCGCCGGGGCGGAGTTCGCGGGAGACCTTGTGCTCCTCGTTGAACCACTGGCCGAGGTCGATGAGCTTGCAGCGCTTGGAGCAGAAGGGGCCCCACTTGTCCGCAAACCATTTGCCGCGCTGGCGGCAGCGCGGGCAGGCGACGATGAGTTCGGCGTGATCGGGCATGGTTTTAATCGGCGGCGATGAAAGAGGATTCAGTCGATGAAGACAAACTCGTTGCTCGCGAGGATGGCCCGGGCGACGGAGGACCAGGCGGAAAGTTCGGTGTTTGTCGTTCCACCGACGCCGGGTGGGGGCACCCGGCCTACAACGGAGGGCGGTGTTGTAGCTTTGGCTGTAGGCGCGGTCCCCTGACCGGGCGTTCCGACAACTGGGATCGACGCAAGGGCTGCGAGATGTTCACTCACCAGCTTGACCTCCTCTTCGGTCGGCTTGCGGCCGAGGGCGGTGCGGTAGGCGAAGGTCAGGCGGTCACGTCTCGTCTGGCCGGCTGCGAGGATGCGCCGGGCGAAGGTGGTGGCCTGCTCATGGATGAAGGTATTGTTGACCGAATAGAGCGCCTGGAGAGGCGTAATGGAGAGCGGGCGTTCGGCCATGCTGGCATTGGGATCGGGTCCGTCGAAGAGCACGAAGAAGGAGCTTCTCCGGATGCGTTGCTGCATGAGGTAGACCGAGCGTTTCTCGTGGGTATAGCTCGCGGTGAACTGGAAGTGCTGGGTGAAGTCCCAGTCGTGCAACGGTGGGAACGGGTGTTCACCGCCGGGTTCGGGATCGAGGCGGCCGCTGACGGCCAGGATGGAGTCGCGGATGGATTCGGCGTCGAGGCGTTGACGGTTGAAACGCCAGACGAGGTCGTTGTTGGGATCAGCGGCGAAGTTGGCCGGGCTGTCCGCGCTGGTCTGGCGGTAGGCGCGCGAGGTGACGATGAGGCGGGTGAGTTTCTTCACGGACCAGCCGCCTTCTACGAAGCGGCTGGCGAGGTAGTCGAGCAGCCACGGGTTGCTCGGGGCCTTGCCGCGTGCGCCGAAGTCGCTCGGCGTGGCGACGAGGCCACGGCCGAAGTGCCATTGCCAGACGCGGTTCACCATGACTCGGGCGGTCAATGGATTCGCCGGCTCGGTGACCCACTGGGCGAGCTCAAGTCGGCCGCTGTTGGTCGTTCCAGCAGCGAGTGTTTTGCCGCCGAGGACCTGGAGGAAACCTCTAGGGACAACTGGGCCGGGCTTGAAGCGGTCGCCGCGTTGGAAGATCGGCGAGTCGGCTGCCCGGCCTTCTGCGACGGCGTAGGCCATGGGAATGGGCGGCGCGTCGTCGAGGGCGCGTTTGCGTTGATACTTCAAGGCTCCGAGCTGCTCGGTGAGCCTGTTCCGTTGCACGGTGGAGATGGCGGATGAGTTCGACTGTTCGCCGCCGGTGACCTTCGGCAACGAGGATAATTCGGCTTCCACTTTGGCGATGTCGGCATCGAGCTGGGCAGCTTTCGCGTTGAAAGGCGCAAGGATGCGGGCTGCTTCGGATTCATCGATTAGCGGAACGAGGTCGCGCGGACGCTGGCGGATTTCTGCGCCGGGGAAGGGGTAGCGGGTGCTGTTGAAGATGCCGTGGAGCGCGTAGTAGTCGCGCGTGGGGATGGGATCGTATTTGTGGTCATGGCACCGCGCGCAGCTGACGGTCAGGCCGAGCGTGGCTTTGCCGAGGACGTCGATCGTGTCGTCGATGGTCAAGTGGTGGTCCGATTCGTCGACGGCGAAGCGCCGCGAGATCGCGATGAACCCTGTGGCGATGAGCTGTTCGTTGCGCTGTTCCCGTGACGTCGCGGGCAGCAGATCGCCGGCGATCTGTTCGCGGAGGAACTGGTCGTAGGGTTTGTCCTGGTTGAAGGCGCGGATGACGTAGTTGCGGTAGCGGTAGGCCTGCGGGACGGGGAAGTCCGCGCTGTCGCCCGCGGTGTCGGCGTAGCGGACGAGATCGAGCCAATGACGGCCGAAGCGTTCGCCGAAGGCGGGTGATTCCAGCAGGCGGTCGACGAGTTTCTCATAGGCGTCGGTCGAGCGGTCGGCGAGGAAGCCGTCGATGTCCTCGGGCGTGGGAGGAAGGCCGGTGAGATCGAAGGTCACGCGGCGGATCAGCGTGAGTTTATCGACTTCCGGGTTGGGCTTGAGGTCGAGCGCATCGAGTTCGGCGAGGAGGAATTGGTCGATGTAGTTCCGGGCGAGCCGGTAGTTTTTGGAGAAGGGCGGGATGTAGTCGCGCACCGGCTGGTAGGCCCAATGCAGGCGTTCGCGCTCGAAGTTGAACGTCCCCTTTACGGCAGACTGAGCGGGTCCGGCTTGGCGCGGATCGGGCAATCCCATGTGGATCCAAGCCTCGAAGTCCTTCACCTCCGAAGCCGCGAGCGACTTCTTCGGCGGCATCTTCAAGTCGTCGTCGACTTGGTGGATGGCTTTGACGAGGCGGCTGGCTTCCGGCTGGCCGACGACAACCGCCGGTCCGTGTTTGCCGCCCTTGAGCAGGCCGTTGCGCGTGTCGAGGAGCAGGCCGCCTTTGGATTGGCCGGCTTCGGCGCTGTGGCATTCGTAGCACGAAGCGACGAGGACGGGGCGGATGCGGTTCTCGAAGAACTCCAGGCCGTCCGCAGAGAAGGATTCCGCCGCTTGCGCGATGGCCAACGGCAGGAAGCCGGTCAGCAAAATCGAGATGGAGCGGAGTCCGCGCACGCCGGGAGAATCAACGGGAGGGGCGTGTCGTGCAACTTGCAGGGCGGGCGTCCGCGCCCGGCCTACAGGGTGAAATCGAAGGGTGACTTGAGTTGGCCGGCGGCGTGGTCCTCCAGAAGCTTTTCGACACTCAGGCCCAGAGGATTTTGTTCAGCGGCGAGTTCCTGAAGAACTGGCAGGGCGTCGAGGTCGCCTTCCGAGAGTAGTTGGTGGGCGGCCCAGCGGCGGACGTAGGGCGAGCGATCTTTCAGGAGCTGCTTCAAGGCCGCGCGGCCTTCCGGACCGGCGGTTTCCAGTTCATCGAAGGCAGCGGCGAGGCCTTCGATGAAGGCGATGTCGAGCGAGCGCGGGGACGCGATGTCGCCTTTGGCAATGGCCGCTGAGCGGAAGGCGGCTATGGAGTCTTCGATGGGCACGCCTAGAGCAATCCCGCCGTCTCCGGATATCCGCACATGAGATTCAGGCTCTGGACGGCCTGGCCCGAGGCGCCTTTGACGATGTTGTCGATCGCACTCATGAGGATCAGGCGACCGGTGCGGGGATCGAGGCGCCACGCGAATTCGCAAACGGAGGTGCCGACGACGTTCTTGGTGTCGGGCAGGAGCTTGCCTTCCAGCACGCGGACGAACGGTTCGTCGGCGTAGGCGGACGCATAGGCTTCGGCGATGGCTTGGTTGAGCGCGGCCGCTTCGTCGGCGGTGGCGAAGTGCTTCGAGGGTGCGACGTAGATGGTCGAGAGGATGCCGCGGTTCACCGGGATGAGGTGCGGCGTGAACTGGACTGTGACCTTGGACTTAGCGGCCACGCCGAGTTCCTGCTCGATCTCGGAAAGGTGCCGGTGCTTGGGCACGCCGTAGGGCCGCACGCTCTCGTTGCATTCGCAGAAGAGGTAGTCGAGTTCAGCCTTGCGCCCGGCGCCGCTGACGCCGCTGAGGGAGTCGGCGATGATGCTGTTGGGTTGGACCAATCCAGCACTGATTAACGGCAGCAACGGCAGGAGAATGCTCGTCGGATAACAGCCGGGCGATGCGACAAGCGACGAGGCCTTGATCTGTTCGCGATAAACTTCGGGCAAACCGTAGACCGACTTGGCCAGCAAGTCGGGCGCGGGATGGTCGTGGCCGTAAAACTCCTTGTAGACT